>Ga0208666_1000418_pt1 | contig 20401 bp, 31 predicted proteins | sample 5B_taG_FD_184078 | JGI IMG/M metagenome (GOLD analysis project Ga0208666, IMG submission 184078) | Marine viral communities from the Subarctic Pacific Ocean - 5B_ETSP_OMZ_AT15132_CsCl metaG (SPAdes) (version 2) | ecosystem: Environmental > Aquatic > Marine > Oceanic | place: Pacific Ocean...
GCAAAAATTACACACACCATATGGTGACATTGATCCTAACTGTGGTCAAAGGTATATTGACATCCCACTCAAGTATCAAAGGGATATGTATGCTCGAAACTATACTGGTTTCTCTATTGAAAAGGCTGGAGTCAAAGATGATGATATGGTAATTACCAGTGATGCAGATGAGATAATAAACCCTTTGATACTAGAAAATACTGATTGGTTTGATCCTAATAACCTCTATACTACTATGCAGAGAGCATTTTATTATGATCTCAATACCCATTATCAAGATGAGTGGAGAGGATCTAGGGTTTGTACATGGGGTAAGATGAAGAACTTGTCGGTTGATAAACTACGTGATAGTATGTGGAATGAATCCTATCGTCTTGAAGAGGGTGGATGGCACTGGAGTTACTTTGGTGGAGTAGAAAGATTCAAAGAGAAAATGGTTGCAGGTGCTGATGCACAACAAGCAGCCGTTGATGATGCTATAGATAGAGTAGAAGGAAAACAAGATCCTCTGGGTAGAGGTAAAGTTTATCAACCCATTCCGATTGATGAATCATTTCCTGAATATATCAGGAACAACCAAGATAAATACGCTGAATTTATTAAAGCATGGAACTAATTGAAGGTATAGCAGTATCCGAACTGTGTGATTATTCTTTCGGAGATCAGTCAGGACAGTGGGGTAGTATTCCTACTTCCTTTATGGTGGATGCCAACTTAAATAATCTAGACTTTGCTACTAAGGTATTTGAGATAAAGAAAGAGAGGGATTATATGACTCTCTTCATTGACAATATAAGACTTTATAAGAGAGATATTAAAGAGGTAAAACCAGAGGATAAAGCATATGTAGATTCCTTGATGGAGAAGAGTGATCTCCTTAAATTATGTGCTGCTTTCTCTGATATGAGGTTTATTATCTTCACTAACCTAGAAGATACTCCTACAGATGAATATATTTTTGATGCTATACCAGATAATGTTCTATGCATATCTGCCGTCAATGCAATCGCTCATGGCGGTAAAGTAGTTCCAGCTCCTTACGGAGTGCAAAGGAGAATGAATGATAATGATGATAGAGTTGATGTATTGAAGAAGATAATGTGGGAGTCTGATTATCTGTATCCTTATTATTTGTATGTGAGTCACAATGAAGATTCACATGAGGAAAGGAAAGGTATAAAAGAACTCTTCAGAAATAATACATGGGCCATAGTGGATGAGGATAGAGTATCTTATAAGGATTTTCTTACTAGATTGAAGCAGTGTAAGTTTATGATATGTCCTAGAGGTAATGCCATAGACTGTCATCGTAATTGGGAGGTTCTTTATATGAGAAGAGTTCCTATAATGAAAAGAGATCCCTATCTACAAGAACTGTTTAAGGACTATCCTGTTCTATGGGTAGATGATTTTGCAGAGGTTACTCAAACAATGTTGATGGATAATTATCATCTCTATGAACAAGCACAAGATCTCATACTAGGTGAACTCTCTTTACCTTTCTACTTTCAGACCACTGTGTATAAGGCTTTAAATGGATAAGAAGTTAGTTGTATCAAATCATAACTCTGATCTAGAGTGGTTGAGTATGACATATGATTATGGTTTCTCTCCTGAGAATACCATAATCTATGATCGTAGTGATGAAGAAAAGAATTGGAGTCATCTAGGAGAGAGTCATAGGTCACCGAATGTAGGTGAGAACATTTATGATATGATGAGGTTTATTGTAGAACACTATGACAATCTTCCTGATGTAAGTATCTTTATTAAGGGTAATCTATTTCAAAGATCTGAAGAGCACGGTGGTGAGAATTATTATACTACTAAGGAAAGATTTAAACGTGCATTACAAGCAGAATATTTTTTACCTATTGAAAGATTTCATGATTCTACAGCTGCTGTGGTAAATGGTGGTGGATTTATACAACCTACATGGGAGGCATCAAGCAATCCAAACATATATTCTAGGCATTTTTCAACGTTCCCACAAATGCTTAACAAATTATTTGTCAATCCTCCAAGTTTCACCTATAATAGGTTTGCACCTGGTGGAAATTATGTTGTCCCTAAGGCCAACATTCTTAAGTTTAGTAAGGGACTCTATGAAAAGTTGCAATTCTATTGTTCTTATGAACCTCCTGAAGAATTTCAAAGCACCTCTGGGGAGTCTTACTTAATTGAAAGAGCACTGTATCTTATTTGGACTGAAGACCTAATAGAAAAATTATGAAAGTAATTGAAACACCTCTTATTGATGCATCTGTCATTATAGTAGATAAGTATGAGGATGAGAGAGGATTCTTTATGGAGTCTTTTAATCAAGAGCAGTTTGTAAAGGAACTGGGTCATTATGATTTCGTTCAAGACAATCATTCCAAGTCTTCTAAGGGAGTCTTGAGAGGTCTCCATTATCAATTGGAGAAACCTCAAGGTAAACTAATGAGATGCACTCAGGGAGCAGTCTATGATGTGATTGTAGATCTTAGAAAGAGTTCTCGTAGTTTTGGATTATGGTGTGATATAACCTTAGACAATCCAGAAACTATCCTGTGGGTTCCGCCTGGTTTTGCTCATGGGTTCTATACCCTAACTGAGACTGCAGAGTTTGAATATAAATGCACAGATTATTATCATCCAAAGTCTATGAAAACATTAATGTGGGATGACCCAGACTTGGGTATTACATGGCCAACTTTACATCCACCTCTTCTTTCTGAGAAGGATGCAATAGGAGAAACATTTAAGGAGTGTGAAAAGTATGACTAAGTTATCTGTCTATGGTGGTACAGGATTTGTAGGGGGTAATTTCTCTCGCATGTATCGTGATGATACTATTGTAATACCACGGGATCAAAGAGAACCTGAGAGTGATGAGATATTGTATTTTATTTCCACTGTTGACAACTATAATGTACATACTAATATTACATTAGATGTTGAAACTAATTTGAAAGTATTGTGTGAGACCTTAGATAAGTGTAGAGATAGTGATGTAACTTTTAATTTTATTAGTTCTTGGTTTGTCTATGGTGATATTCCATTACCAGCAAGAGAGGATTCTCATTGTAAACCAACTGGATTCTATTCTATTACAAAGAGGGCTGCAGAAGATCTAGTGATGTCATTCTGTAGAACCTATGGTAAGAACTATAGGATACTCAGACTTGCTAATGTTATGGGAGCAGGAGATGGTAAAACATCTGCAAAGAAGAATGCTCTGGCATTTATGGTTGATAAGATGAAAAAGGATGAGGAGATATTTCTTTATGATGATGGAACTCCCACCAGAGATATGATGCATGTAAAAGATACTTGCCGTGCTATCAAATTGGTATGTGAAAAGGGTAATCTAAATGAGATATATAACATTGCTACTGGACAAGCAACCCAAATAGGTGATATAATTTACAAGGCAAAGGAATATTTAAAATCAAACTCTCCTGTTAAGTCTAGAGAAGCAGCTGAGTTTCATAAGATTGTTCAGGCAAAAGATTGTGCTCTAGACGCAACTAAACTAAACGCACTGGGATTTAAACCAGAAATCTCTATAGATGACATCGTTGAGGAACTATGTATCAATTAATTGATAAGTTTATTGAATCTGCCAAGGAGATGGATGATGACATCTTTCCTTTCATGGCAAACAAGGGGGATTTTGTAGAAGGTAAGAATAGTGTATATTATTCTGGGCCTTATTGGGATGACTCAGAGGCAAGAGAATTAATCCACTCCATCATGAAAGGGAAGTGGTTGTCATCAGGGGAGAAGGTTAATAAGTTTGAACGTGAGTTCTCACGCATGTTTAAGTTTAAGCATTCTGTGATGGTGAACAGTGGATCATCTGCTAACCTAGTGATGATTGCTGCACTGAAGAAGTATTTTAATTGGCAAGATGGTGATGAGATAATTGTATGTACTTGTGGTTTCCCTACCACGATTGCACCTGTAGTTCAAGCAGGATTGAAACCAGTCTTTGTTGATATTAAATGGGAAGATCTGAATTGGAATCTAGATCAAGTATCCGAAAGTATTACTGATAGGACAGTCGCAGTATTCTCTTCTCCTGTTCTTGGTAATCCTTATGACGTGGATAGACTTGTAGAGATATGTAATACTAATAAGATAAAATTAATTGCTGATAACTGTGATAGCCTAGGTAGTAAGTGGAAAGGAGATTATCTTACAGAGAAAGCAGTAGCAGCCTCTTGTTCCTTCTATCCTGCTCATCACATCTGTACCATTGAAGGTGGTATGGTATCTTCTAATACTAAGGAGATAGTAGATCTAGCAAGAAGTTATGCATGGTGGGGTCGTGGATGTTATTGTGTTGGTCAACAGAACCTTCTCTCTAACGGAGTCTGCGGTAAGAGGTTTAGTAATTGGTTAGAGAATGACACTGTGGTGGATCATAAGTATGTCTTTGGTGTCAGAGGATATAATCTAAAACCACTGGACTTACAGGGGTCTGTAGGATCTGTTCAGTTGCTTAAGTTTGATGAGATTCATAGTCTTCGTAGAAGCAACAAAGAAAGGATTCAGAAGGCTTTAGAAAGTATTGATGGTGTAAGAGTTGTAAATGAGAGACCAGATGCAGAGACAAGTTGGTTTGGTGTTCCTACTGTATGTGAGGACAATAATCTAAAGAGATCATTGGTTGCATACTTAGAAGAGAACAAGATTCAAACACGTAACTATTTCGCAGGGAATATTCTGTTACATCCTGGTTATCGTGATCTTGGTAAGGCATCTGACTATCCAAATGCGAATCAGGTATTAGATAAGGTATTCTTCTTGGGTTGTTCTCCTACTATCAATGAGAAGATGCTCCAGTATATTGAGAAAGTAATCGGTAATTATGTTAGCAACTGAGTTCTTACATGGTCAGGGACTGGGTAATCAACTTTTCTGTTATGTCACTACCAGAATGTTGGCTCATAGACATGGATATGATTTTGGTATAAAAGGTTTACAGAGTGCAGGAGATTCAAGAGTGAACCATAAAGGATTTTACTTTATGGATCTCGATTATGGTAAAGAAGTTCCTGATGATCTACAAAGATATGATGAGTATCGCCATGCATTGAAGACTGATGAGTGGATCAAAACTGATTTGCGTTTGACTGATCAAGCCCTATTACATATTCCTGATAATAAAATTATCTATGGTGTGATGCAGTCAGAAGATTACTTCTATGATAGATTGGATCTTGTCAAGGAGTGGTTGAAGGTTAAGGAAGAGTATGATCATATGGATACCAATGGAAAGAACATGTGTGTTATGAACTTCCGTGGTGGTGATATGATAGGAAATGCTGGAGCATATGTCCCTAGATCATATTGGGACAAAGCCATTCAGAGGATGGTTGAATATAATCCCAAGATGGAGTTTTGTGTTGTCACTGATGATGTAAACACTGCAAAACAAATGCTCCCAGAATATCCTGCATATCATGTGGATGTTGCATGGGATTATGTGGCAGTAAAGAATGCACGGAATGTTATATCTACTACTTCTACTTTCTCTTGCTTCCCTCTATGGACTAGTGAAACATTAGAGTATTGTATTGCTCCTAAACACTGGTTCCACCACAACCTTTCGCAGGGCTGGTGGAGTCTTGGATGTAGCATATATAGTTACCCTACTCATTATATGGATAGAGAAGGGAACCTCTTTACACCTGATGAATGTAGAGTAGAATGGGAAGAGTATAAGAAGACATCAAACATTTATGATGGAGATCTATGATTGAATTACCTAAAGTTACATTATTTTGCATCTCTTCAGACAATGTAGAAGGAGCCCTTTATGCTTTGAAGAAGAGTATGGAGGGTATTAATTTTGGTGCTGTTAAATTAATCACACACGAAAAACCAGATAACTTACCAGATGACATAGAGTTTTCTCAGTGTTATGAGATCACATCTATACATGATTATAATTACTACTGCATTTATAATCTATCACAGCATATCAATACAGAGTATTGTTTGTTAGTGCAACCTGATGGGTTTGTAATTAACCCTGACAAATGGGATGATGACTGGTATAATTATGATTATATTGGTGCTCCTTGGTATGAAGCAACTGATGCATACATTGACCCTTGGGGTAAGCAACATCGAGTGGGTAATGGAGGATTCTCTTTCCGTAGTAAGACCTTATTAGATGTACCCAGTAGGGCTTACATTCATTTTGATGTAAACTGGGGAGACTTTTATAAACACATGAATGCCGAATCTACATCTGAGGATGGTAATATATGTGTCCATAATAGGCATATATATGAGGCACTTGGATGTAGGATTGCTCCTATAGAAGTTGCAGCAAGATTTGCTCACGAAAAACCAATACCTGAGACACGAGGTATAACACCATTTGGATTCCATTATCACCTACCTGAAGGCACACAATTATGAAAACAAAATTACCTACTCTAGAACAATTAAATGATGAAAGTTTTGTAAGTAAGTTAGAGTATATGAGAACTCATCTTACAGAAGCAGGTATCAATGAAGAGGCTGCCAAGCACGGTGATGGTGATGTGATATCAGATTCATGTGATAATCCTGCAGGTACAGTTCCCTATAGACTCTATGCACATCTATCCACCCTTTTTGATGATGGAGTCATTCTAGACATCGGAACACTCTATGGTAGTTCTGCTCTTGCTCTCTCATATAATACAAAGAATCACGTTAAGAGTTATGATTTAGCAGAGAAGTCGAAGATTGCACAGAAGATGACGAGAGAAAATATTGATTGGAATATCATGGACTTCCGTACCGACGAATCGATTGAGTGGGATAAAGTAAAGATGATTGTAATTGATACTGATCATACAGGAGAACAAGAAGTAGAGTTTATGAAGTTCTTTATTGAAAAGGATTGGAAAGGTATAATGTGTTTTGATGATATACATTTGAATCGTCCAATGATAGATTTTTGGGAATGTTTTGATGAGGATATTAGAGAGGACGTAACTAAACTTGGTCATGGTGTGTTCAATGCTGAGTCACCTAACAAGACTTGTGGCACAGGATTTGTGGAGATTGATCTAGAATGATTTTTATTACTGGAGCTGCTGGTTTTATTGGCAGTAATTTTGTTCATTATTTAAAGAGTCAAGGGTATGATGATATTGTTGTTCTTGATAAGTTAACTTATGCTGCCAGCACTGATAATTTAAACCCCCATACATTTCCTATTGAGATTGTTGATGTAGCAGATAAGAAACCATTACAAAGGGTCTTTCAAAAGTATAGACCTAGATTTGTTTTTCATTTTGCTGCTGAGTCTCATGTAGATAATTCTATTGAGGATGCCACTCCCTTTGTTGAAACAAACGTCACGGGAACTCTTAATCTTCTTGAGTTATCTGTGATGTATAAGGTAGAGAAGTTTCATCACATCTCTACCGATGAAGTGTATGGTGCATTGGAATATGATGATCCTCCATTTACGGAGGAGACACCTTATAATCCTCAGAATCCTTACTCTGCATCTAAGGCTGCGAGTGATCATTTTGTAACTGCATTTGGCAATACCTACGGACTACCAGTGGTGATCACTAACTGCTCTAATAACTATGGTCCTAGACAAAATAAAGAGAAGTTAATACCCAAGACTATCAATAATATTCTTGAGGGTAAAAAGATACCCGTCTATGCACAGGGACAGAATGTAAGAGATTGGATCTATGTTGAGGATCATTGCAAGGCAATACTAGAGGTATGGTATGGTGGAGGAGTGGGTCATAAGTATAATATTGGAGGTGAGTGTGAGGTTAAGAATATAGATTTGGTCAAGACTATTATAAGATTGATGGGTGCAAGTGAAGATCTAATTGAGTTTGTTGATGACAGACCAGGACACGACTTGCGATACGCTATTGACAATGCTAAAATAATACAAACATTAAATTGGCATCCAAGTCACACCCTTGAAGAGGGACTCTTAAAAACTATCAATTGGTATAAAAATGCTAGGACATAACCACTTAGGAAAGAATGGAAGGTTTGGTAATCAAATGTTCCAGTATGCAGCCACTAGAGGTATTGCTGCAGCACGAGGATATGATTGGTGTATTCCACCAGGCCCTAAGACAGATGATGAGTTTGAGGATGAAGAGAACCAACATAAACTCTTCATGGCATTTAAGATGTCAGGTACAAAGGAAGTTAAGATGTTTCCTGCACCCTATAAAGAGGAAGGAACTTTTAGATACAATCAGGATCTAGTTGATGGGTGTGAGGATAATGTAAATCTATACGGTTACTTCCAGTCAGAAAAATATTTTAAGCACATTGAAGATGAGATAAGAAAAGACTTTGAGTGGAGAGATGATGTAAAGAAGTTATGTAAGGATATGATCAATGGTCTGGGAGTGGATAAGATTATCTCTCTTCATGTTCGTAGGACTGATCATCTTGTTAAACCTACCTATCATAATGTTCTTCCATTAAGTTATTATGAGGAAGCCCTATCTAAGTTACCTCAAGTGTATGATAGTTGTGAGATACCAGTTCTTATATTCTCTGATGATCCTGCATGGTGTAAGGAGCAAGAGATGTTCTCCTCAAATAGGTTCATGGTTTCAGAGAGTGGAGATAATATAACTGATATGTGTTTGATGAGTATGTGTGATTACCAGATCATGGCCAATTCTACCTTCTCATGGTGGGGAGCATGGTTGTCTGGGTCTAAGCATGTCATTGGACCTAAGATGTGGTTTGGTCCTGATGGAGCAGATCCTACGGACATCTTTGTGGATAGATGGGAGTATCTAGATGTCTGAGATATCAATATGCATACCCACCTATGAGTTCAAAGGTGATGGAGTAAAGTATCTTTCAGAATTATTTGATACATTAAGAGTTCAGACTTTTCAAGATTTTAATATTGTTGTATCTGATCACAGTATTGATGATGAGATACATGATTTCTGTAAGAAGAGTAGTGAAGAGTTTGAGATCATTTATATTAGGAATGAACATGGTAGAGGCAACCTAGGCCCTAATACTAACGTAGCACTAGAGCACGGGACAGGTAGGATACTAAAAGTTGTCTATCAAGATGATTTGTTTGTGAATAAAGAAGCACTTCAGAAATTAAAAGATGTTTATGATACAGGATGTAAGTGGGCATTTAATTCTTTCTGTCATACTAAGGATGGTGTTACATTCTTTAGGGATGTGGTTCCTAGATGGTGTGATAAAATGTTAGAGGGAAGAAATCTTTTAGGTAATCCCTCTGGTGTGTCACTACTTAACTCTTGTAAAATGTATATGAGTGAAGACCTAAATCTTTTGGTGGACACTGAGTTTTATCATAGAATGAGAATGAAGCACGGACTCCCTTGTATCATTGAAGATGTTCTTACATCAACGAGAGAACATGAAAACAGAACGAGTGCCAGTAGAATAGTGTATGATCATCAGATAAATCATCCTGAGGGTGGTTGGGTTGTTAATAAAGCTGAATTAGATTTTTTACATTTCGTATATAAAGATTTTTTTGAAGGAGGTGAAAGGTATCCCGATGAAGCATAATTTAAATCAGGCAACATTTATAATACCTATTCGGATTGAATCTTCTGATAGATTGAGAAATGTGGTTACTTCAATCGCATTCTTACTAGAGAATTTTCACACTAATATCATAATAAAAGAAGTAGATAAGGAGTCTGTCTTTCATCGAGATGCCCTCCCTCTGTTGGAGAGTGTAATGGATCAACAGAATGTCTTTACAAACTTCAACTTTATGTTTGAGAAGAGTGATGATCCTCTCTTCCACCGTCAAAGGATTCTGAATGAGATGGTCATGGAGGCCAACACAGATATAGTTGTTAATTATGACTGTGATGTTATTCTTCCTATAGATTCATATCTTCTTGCCTATGAAATGATTACAACGGGAATATCTGATGTGGTCTATCCCTATGGGAGAGGAAATTATCAGAAGCAAGTAGATCCTAGTGATCAGGTGGTGTCTAATTTTCTAGAGACTGGTGATTATTATCATTTGGATTCTGCATCTAAGATTCACACATCGGACTTTGGATGGGCTCAGTTCTTTAAAAGATCAGTCTATATTGAAGGTGGTTTAGAGAATGAAAACTTTAAAGCATATGCACCAGAGGATAAGGAAAGACATTATAGATTCACTAAAATGGGATATCATGTGGATCGCATAGCAGATGGATGGGTATATCATTTAGAACATGTCAGAGGAGAGAACTCATGGTTTACAAATCCGCACATGCAGTCTAATATGGATGAGTGGAATAAGATCCAGTCTATGACAAGAGAACAATTAAAAGATTACTATTCAAACCAAGATTATTTAAAGAAATATGTTGACATTTAATGGTATAGGGAGTCTAGGTAGACTGGGCAATCAGATGTTTGAGTATGCAGCCATTCGTGGTATTGCTGCCAAGCATGGATATGAATGGTGTATTCCTCCATCAGATAGAAAAGGAATAGAAAACTATAGTCTTCATGAATGTTTTAAACTCTCACCTGAAAGAAATGAGGATGTCAAAGAGATTCAGTATCTTCAGGAACCCTACTTTCATTTCTGTGATGAGTTATTTGAACGGTGTCCTGACAATGTAAATCTTCATGGATTCTTTCAATCATGGAGATACTTTGATCATATTGCTGATAGTATTAGAGAGGACTTTACATTTCATGATGAACACTTGAAACCTTGTCAGGAGATGATACAATCCGTCAAGGAACCTATCATGCTTCATGTAAGAAGAGGTGATCCTAATCTTACAGATGTTCGTGGATTTAAATGGTCATACACTCAATGTGGATCCATGCATCCTGTTCAACCTGTAGAGTATTATGAGAAGGCTCTTGCTGAGTTCCCAGAGGATCAACCAGTGATTGTGTTCTCTGATTCTATTGACTGGGTAAAGGAACAAGAGTTCTTTGCTGGTGATAGATTTTTGCTCTCTGAACCACAAGATAAATATGCCGATGGATCTTTTACACCATATGCTGACCTATGCTTGATGAGTCTGTGTTCTCATGCTATAATTGCAAATAGTTCTATGAGTTGGTGGGGTGCATGGTTACAGACCAACCCTAACAAGAAGGTTATCGCACCTAAGATGTGGTTTGGCCCTGACTACGCAAACAAAGATACCAAAGACCTTTATTGCCCTGATTGGATAGTATTATGAACCGAATTACTGATTACCAAGAATTAAAAGTAAGAATAGTTGATTGGATTAAAGATTATCATACTCAGAGTGGTCTTCAATCACTAGTGGTTGGTGTGTCAGGTGGAATTGATTCTGCGGTGGTGTCCACTCTATGTGCTGAGACAGGTCTTCCTACTTATGTTGTAGCACTTCCATTGAATTCTACACATCAGAATACGAGATTATCTGATATCCATACTAAACATTTAGCAGAGAAGTATGAGAATGTGACCAGAGTTGAGGTAGAACTTTCCAGTGTATATGACTCTTTACTTCATTCTATAAACTGGTGGTCTGAGGCTCAACACTTTGATAAGAAAGAATTTACATCTGATGAACTTACTCTTGCCAATACCAAATCACGTATTAGAATGGTAACGTTATATCAGATTGCAGGATCTAAAAAAGGTATTGTGATCGGTACAGGAAACAAAGTGGAGGATTATGGAATCGGTTTTTATACTAAGTATGGTGACGGTGGTGTTGACATTGCTCCCATTGCTGACCTCTACAAAACAGAAGTCAGAGAACTTGGAGGATACCTTGGAGTGATTCCACAGATCATTGATGCAAAACCAACTGATGGTTTATGGGATGATGGTAGAACTGATGAAGATCAGATTGGTGCTACCTATGAAGAGTTAGAAGAGGCAATGGAAAAGGGAGAAGGAAAGGCTATTGACATTCTATATAAATTTAATAATCAAAACAAGCACAAGATGCAACCTATCCCCACATTTAAACTATGAAAATTGGAGTTATCGGTGCAGGGAGACTAGGTATTTGCTTTGCTCTCCTATGTGAACAAGCAGGATATGATGTATTAGTATCTGATGTTAGGGAAGATTATGTGAAAAATCTTCGTAACAAATTCATTAGTACTAATGAACCAGAGGTCTCTAAATTACTGTCAACATCTCCTAGACTTTCTGCCACGAGTAGTAATAATAAAGTTATTAGAGAATGTGACATCATCTATACTCTTGTTGCAACTCCATCTAAAAGGGATGGTAGTTATGATGTGAGTGCAGTATGGGATGTGGTTCAGGATATTAAGAAAGTAAAAAAAGTACAAGGTAAAGCATTTGTAGTAGGATGCACCACAAATCCAGGTGACTGTGAACAATTTCAAAATGAATTGGATAAGTTTGGTGTAGATGTATTCTATAACCCAGAGTTTATTGCACAAGGATCAATCATTAAGGATCTTAGAAGAGCTGATATGGTTTTGATTGGTGGTAAGAGAAATGAAACTTATGATCAGTTATGTGAGATCTATAATAGGATTCAAGAGACTCCACCTAAGATCAGTATCATGTCTACAAATGCTGCTGAACTTGTAAAACTTGCGGTCAATTGTTTCCTTACTACTAAGATCAGTTATGCCAATATGGTTGGTCAGGTGATGGCATTGTCTGGTATGGAAGATGAGATTCCCACTGTGCTTGGTGCAATTGGTGATGACAGTAGAGTAGGTAGAAAGTATTTGAACTTTGGATTTGGATTTGGTGGCCCTTGTTTACCTAGAGACAATCGTGCCTTTGCTTCTTATGCAAAGAAACTTGGTCTGGATTATAATTTAGGAAGCACTACTGACAATTTTAATAATGAACATGCTACCTTTATAAAAGACTATTTTGTTTATAGGAATCCAGAAAACCTTCCTTTCTATCTTGATTATGTTTCATATAAGAAAGGGACTGATATACTTACAGAGAGTCAGCAGTATAGATTGTGTGTTGATTTGTTAGATGATGGTTATACAGTTTACATCAATGATAATGATGCTATAATGGATAGGATTAGTGATGATCTATCCGATAAGTATCCAGACACTGTTAAGTTTGGAGAACCTGATGATGATGTTTACCCAATTAAATTCTAATGGATCCAGCAATATTTGATAAGAATAAGTCTGTCTACAAGTTGAAGAACTTTGGGCCCATTTATTACTTAAATCTTGATGGGCAACCAGAAAGAAGACAATATATGGAAGACCAATTTAAATATTGGGAGATAACAGATTACACACGCATATCTGCTTATGATGGAAGAGAAGATGATCTAAGTGATATCCTTACGGGAACTTATCCTACTAATATGTCTGGTGGGGAGATAGGATGTACGACTTCTCATCTGAATGCTATAAAGCATTACTTAGATAATAGTGATTCTCCTTATGCAGTCATCATGGAAGATGATTGTAATCTAGAGATGGCAAAGTTCTGGAACTTTACATGGGATGATTTCATGGCCCATGCTCCTTATGATTATGATGTTATTCAGATAGCAATCATATGCACAGGAGATATACATGTTAGATTGCATAAGAGATTTGTAAATGATTTCTCTACTGCTTGTTATATTATTAGTAGACATCATGCAGAAAAGTTAGTAAGACTTCATTGTAGAGGAGGATATACAGGAGAACAAAAGTATAAACTTGACAATGGATGTAAACCTAGACCTGTTGCAGATGATTTGATTTATAATTCTGGTAATACTTTTGCTATTCCCCTTCTCTTATACAAAACTGAATTAGGGTCTTCTATTCATCCAGTGCATATAGATGCTTTCCATACTAAGAACTATGAGGCTCAATATAATTTCTGGTTAACTAACGGATCAAATGTTGATATCAAAGAATATATGGATTATGATCCTTATTTGGGACGTATAACCGAACCTTCTACACCTCCACAACCTGCTTGACAATATCACAAACATCTGTTAATATAAATAAATATTATACAAAGGAATCGAAAGATCGTACCCCTGTGTTAATGTACAGTATCCCATGTCGGGGATGCTATCATCCGCAGGGTTTTTTAATGCCCATGCGAGACAAATAAAAACAATCATGTCAATCAAATCAACAATCGCAGCTGCATTTGCTGCACCATTTCTACTTTCTTCAGCTGCTTTTGCTGGTCCTTATGTGAATGTAGAAGCAAACGGTTCATATCCTGATGGAGATTACACAGGTGCTACTACAGACGTTGCTGTAGGTTTCGACGGAACAACAAGCGAAGGTAAGGTAGCATACTACATACAAGGTGGTCCAGCATTTGTTCATACTGAGTCAACTGACGATACTGAGACTGAGTTCTCTGGTAAGGCAGGTGCTTCTGTAGCAATCAACGAAGATCTATCTGTATATGGTGAGATCTCTGGTATCTCTGCTGAGAAGAATAACGACGACGTTATCAACTTCGGTGGTAAGATCGGTGCTAAGTTCGTATTCTGAAAGGATACAGTTACTGAATCAGTAACAACTGAAGAACTCTAAATAGAAATGAGTTCGAGATGGATCAAGACCCCTTTACAGGGGTCTTTTTTTATGCTATATTATTGAAGTCAAGGCTTCGCTACCTCTGACTGCGGTACTCCCCTTTGGTGGTTTCAGGAGTAGCGGCTATAGGAAACCACCACACTAATAATTTACATGAAAAAAACAGAAGATATACTAATGCATCCACTCTGGTGTGGTCCAGTGATGCTTATGTTTATGGTAGTAATGATACAGACTCTTCATACTCTTACTCATTGGAGAATGGAGATAGATGCTGATGCTTATTGTAAAAACAATGCTGAGTGGGTAGAAAGTAACACAGGAGGGTATGATGATGATTATTAATTTGCTATATACATATACAGTTATTATGTCTGCAAATGGAAATTAAGAATATAAGTAAGACCAAGTTGTTTGCCCTCGGATTAGGTGGACTACTTGGTCTTTCGCATCTAGGTATGATTGGTATCATTGCTAATCGAAAACCAGAGAGTAAGTTCCCTCAACTCAACATTCCTGTGAGTGAGTATACTTCTTATAGTGTTCAGGCTAATGAAGAAGGATATGCTATTAACTATAGAGCAAATGATCCTTTAGTTATGGCTACCACTAAAACCATACCTGGCAAAGGTGGATTGTTTAGTAAAGGTCAACCTACTCAAATTGTAAAACAATATACAATGGACGGGGCAGAGCATCATGACGGACCTGTTTCTACTAGATCTGCATGGATAGATCCATCAGGGTTGACAGGTGAAGGCGAAAAGAAGATTAGTGCCAAGACCATTGAGTGTATCAAAGCACGAGGTAGTGGAGAAGGAACAGGTAGGATGGTCGGTGGGAGCGTTGGTGCTTCTGTTGGTTCTGGTCTCTCCTCTGTTCCTTTCGTTGGTTGGGTTTTGGCTGGTGCTGCTTCGATGATCGGCATGAATGAAGGTGCAGAGATCGGTGGAGACCTAGCAGAGTCATTTAGTGATGCATGTGTGGAAGAGGTTGACTAAACATAAGGTCAACTGTATAATAAATAACATATAATAACTTCGACTTATTGATGAAGAAAATATTCATGCCTTTAATGGCAGCAACAATGCTAGTGCCTTCCATGACACTAGCATCTTCTATTAGACCAGGTTCAAGAGTCACACATGAATCACTTAATTCTGGTTCTAGATCTAAAACTCTATGTCTAAATGAGAAAGAAAAGTTTGCAGAGAGATGTGAGATAACAATAGATGAGACTGGTGTGAAAGGACCAGCAGGACATATAACCAATGTAGTTCAATGGACTAAAGAACAAAAAGAGTTTAGTTATGGTGGAGCACTAGCTGGTGGTATTGCTGGTGGTGGTGTTGGTATGGCTGCTGGACTTGGTAGTTGTGCTTTCATAGGACCACTTTGTTTGTTCACAGCACCAGCACTTATGACTGGTGGTGCGACAGGAGGTGCAGGACTAGGTGGAACAGGAACTGGAAAGTACTTTACTGTGATTGGTGATGATAAAGATGGTAATAGATTGATACAAGAGTTTTATGTTACGTCAGGAAAGGCAGTTAGGAAAACATCTAGAAATCTTCTTTTGAAGACTGGACTTGCTGAAGGTGAGGTCAAAGGGTAGTTAACACTACCATTTACATTAGTTTACATAAGGTATAATTATGGAGGTCATTAGACCTCCTTTTTATTGTTCGGGTATCACTAATGTAAAGTTTCTTTACAACTCTTTATCTTTACTATATAATATTGTTACGTTACTTAACAAAAGACTTTAAATGACTTCTTCATCAACCACTGAAAAGTATACCGTTACTGAATACGGCAAGCAAAACATGTTTGGTGCAGAAGTAGCACCTTGGGTCGATCAGAATGATAACTACGAAGGTTATCCTGAAAATGCTGAGAAAACCAATGGTCGTTGGGCTATGATTGGTATCGTGGCATTACTTGGTGCGTATATCACTACTGGTCAAATCATTCCAGGTGTATTTTAATGACTACTATTCCAACATATGATATTCCAGCATCACCAATCCTTCTTCTAGGATTCGCTGGTATTGCAGTTGCTCTGTTCACTCTTTATACAGTTAACAAAGCATATTTTAATTCACCTTTCAGGAGTTGATATGAAAACCATGATCCAAACCCTATTGATAGGTACAATTGCAATGGCAGTTGTTTATTCACCAACTATTGCATACGTCTAATGAACTATTGGAAAAACGCAGAACAACTCAATGGTCGCATGGCGATGATGGGTTTCTTCGCTGCCGTAATTAACTACGGTTTTACTGGCTGGGTAATACCAGGCATCTTTTGACTTAACAGGTCTCTTTAAGCTCTATTCCTATTACAAATCTAAGAACAATGACACCAGAAGCAGAAAAATTTAACGGTTGGATGGCGATGCTAGGCTTCGTCGCAGCACTCGGTGCTTATGCAACTACAGGTCAAATCATTCCAGGTATCTTCTAATGAACAACAAACAAATCTTTTTAAAAGCAAACGGACGTGCAGCAATGATTGGATTCATTGTACTCTGTGCATCATACGCAACAACTGGCAACCTTATTCCTGGTATCATCTAATGACAAAGCAAACAAAAACACAAACAGAAGACAAGGTAGATTTTTCTATCGCTGAAAAGTGGAATGGCATTGCAGCCATCGTTGGATGTGGAGCACTCATCGTGTCTTACTCACTATCAGGTCAAATCATACCAGGTTTTGTATAATGACTTGCACATTGTTCACGATCAAGAGGTCTACTCTAGTAAAACTACTCATGGTAATTAACTTACCTTGGCTGGCAGTGTCTGCTACAGCAGCATCTCTGGTCGGTACAATTACTTAGTCCAAAACTTTACATAACTAAATAATTACTCGTAACTATCAGCATATCAAAATAAATGAGCGAATTTCAGGTAGCAGCAGACACATTCCCAATATGGAAAGCAGTCCTATGGATATTTTATCCTATGGCAATGCTAGTAATGGCTGAACTACTACTACGTGGATTCGATGACGATGATGACGATGAAGGTGGTAAAGGAATCAGAATCTTTAAAGAAGATATGACTCCAGCATACGCACCATCAGGAGCATGATTGATTTTTCTCATCATTATTGGAGATATGCAGAACGTTGGAATGGCCGTCTTGCAATGGTCGGAGTACTTATTTTAATTCTAAAAACATGTATCAACTAATTTTCGTTGCAGCAGTAGCAGTTACTGCATATTCAAACGGTTTATCTTTTGTCTTTCAATGATGCCACTCGCACTATTATTAACATCACTACCACCAGGCTCTAGAGATCTTGTAGAGTTTGGATTTTTTGTGACTGTGGGAATGACCGCAGGATCTTTGGGATTGATATGATTAACTTCGCAGAAATTTACCAAATGGTATTCATGACAGTAGTTGGTGTTATAATGATAACTACTATGTTCATGACCATGATGGCTTACATGATAGAGGATTAATGAAAGACAAGAAGGCAGCAAAGAAAATTATTAAGCTTGCCAAAGAGCATCCCGACTGGTATACTAAGCAGGATGTTGAGTATGCTAAGATGATCAAACGCAAAATCAAAGCACAGGAGAAATCCCACAATGATTGATACAGAAATTGAAAAGCAGATGAGTCTTCGTCAAGAAGTCTTACAGATCCTTTTTAAAAAATTTGGAAATGGAGATTACTCAAACAAATCAATTTACGAATGTGCCGATGAGTGGGTATCTAAAGGACATAAGATCTCATCAGGTATTGTCAAATATTACGATGCGTATTATAATAAATAACTTACTTGCTGTAATACAATGCAAAAAATAATTAATGTACTTGCTGTTGCGTCTTTCGCTGTATCTAGTTCCATTGCTGCTGGTGGCGTATATGTATATGTCAATAGAGATTCCATCATTGACGGCATTAAATCACAAGTTATGGGAGGGATTGGTGGATCTGCTCTAGGTGGAGGTGCTCTTACAGGCGATGTAGGATTACCTATATCAACACAACCAGATGCTGCTCCTGATACTTCAGCATCTGTTCCTGTACCATCTGGTGGGTTGGGAGTTTCTCAATTCTAAATAAGGTAGTTGCTTGACTATCATGGCTGAGGAAGTAAAAGAAGAAGTAGTAGAAGAGAAGGAGAAGAAAAGTCCGTTAGGTAAACTAAAGGATGCCATACTTCCAGATGCTGATGAACAAGCAGCAATCATCTCTACAGCTGTCAGAATTACCGTTCTTGCCTGGTCGGGTGGAATATTGACTTTAAATTATGTAGCTATACCAGGTGTACCACAACAGAAAATAGATCCGACATTTATAGCTTCAGTTTTTACTGGGGTTCTGGCTAGCTTTGGAATCCAGACTGCATCTAAGAAAGGTGATGGCACTATGAAGATGAATGGTAATGGTAACGGCAACGGTAACGGTGGCGGTGGTGGCATCAGCAAGAAAGATCTTGAGATGTTAATTGAAAAGGCATCACAGACTGGTCCTACTCAAACAATTAGAATTGAGCAAGCACCTATTAAGATAACTACTGACGACAAACCTTATACACTATAAACATGGCATCTGATAACTCGACATTTCTATTCACTAAAATAAGGGAGACGGCCCATAACGTAAAGGAATGGGATAAGGCAATGGCAAAGAAAATACAGGACAAGTTTAACTTGACTGACTATCAAATGCTATGTCTGGTTTTTGCTAAAGGATTTGTTATAGGAGCAATTCTTTTATAATGGAATTAACAGAAGAAAACGTACTCAAAGTGTTAGAAGAAATTATTCCTTATATTGAAGCTGATGGTGGATTCCTTCAACTTTATGATATAGAACATGAAACAGGATACGTTAAAGTAAAGTTAGGTGGTGCGTGTGAGACATGTGCTATGAGTACTATGACTTTGAAGCAGGGTATAGAAAGTAAATTAATGAACGAGATACCTGATGTTGTTGGTGTTGTGCAGGTTCTCTAACAGAGTGTTGGAGTCCACACTGAACTAGGCAAAATTACTTAAGTGTGCTATAAATATGTGTAGTATGGGATTGAAATAATCATGCCCCTGACACAGCAAAAGCATTACACAGTCGGTTATCACGATAATCTACATCATCATTTTGAAATCTGCGAGTACGCTGCAGATTCATATGAAGCAATACAACACTCTAAAGAGGATGTTCCTTCACTAAAGGAGCACCCTCATTTTATTGACTATTGCGTAACAGAAGAAGTGCAAAAGATTTCTGATCTTATGTCCTCTGGAATACCAATGGGACACTAACATGATTAAAAATAAGCACGAGATAATGTGGTGGATGAGTAGACTTACCATCATGGGAACATCTTTAAGTATGGCAACATGGCTAGCAGCACAAGCATATGTTTAATATATTGATACATTGGGTAGGGCAGAATATGAATACCCTTGCTCTCTTCAGTTGGGTAATGTTTCTACCCATAGCGTTTTTCTCAATAGATGGTCCTCGTAACCCCCACAGATATAAACATAAATAATCTCAAACATATATTAACCTTATGCTTTCTACTCAATATCGGTTGAGGATGGCAACTATATGTAAAGATATAGGTGCTGGAGTTGAAGTAAGTCTAGAAGATATGATCTGGGCTGAGAAATTAGCAAAAGCAAATACTGCTGCTAGAGGTATGTTACAGAGTGCTAGAAGAAGTAGTACAGATCCTACTGACTCTTTTCTGAATAGCTTGAATATAGGAGACCCCGATTCAAGCAATCATCGTAGGGGTTTTGGAGATCCACAAGATGTGGTAGACTGGTTCCATCAAGAACGATCTGATGATTGGAGACAACGTGATTGAAAAAGGTGACAAGATAGTTAAGATGGTGCTGATGAGTCCACACGAGGC
>Ga0208666_1000424_pt1 | contig 20272 bp, 10 predicted proteins | sample 5B_taG_FD_184078 | JGI IMG/M metagenome (GOLD analysis project Ga0208666, IMG submission 184078) | Marine viral communities from the Subarctic Pacific Ocean - 5B_ETSP_OMZ_AT15132_CsCl metaG (SPAdes) (version 2) | ecosystem: Environmental > Aquatic > Marine > Oceanic | place: Pacific Ocean...
AGTCTGGAGATTTCTGGAGCAAGCAGGTGTATTTCGATCATCGTTCAACACTAACGCAATGGCAATGTCATTTAGCGAAGGTAACAGAAATTATGGTTTGCAATTACTTAACTTGGTTCACACTCTCTGCCCAGAACTGTATCCGACAATGATCAAGGAGCAAAAAAATGTCAGAAACGCTGATGACGGAAGCCAACCAAACCAATGAAGGTGATTCGCAGCAGCCAGTAGACGCAACAACTGAGCAATCAACTGAAACGACTACTGACACCCAGCAGCAAACTGAAGGTGTACAGGATCAACAAGTTTCGGATGAAACCGCTGTTGAAAGTGAAACTAGCGATCAGGAAAAACCAGAAGGTGCGCCTGAAACATACGAGTTCAACACACAGATTACTGACGAATCTGAAGAACTCGACCCCGATGTAGTTAATGCATTCGGTGAAGTCGCTAAAGAACTTGACCTGCCACAAAAAGATGCACAAAAAGTATTGGATAAAGTTGCTCCTGTAATACAGGAAAAACAAGCCAAAGCTATGGAACAAGCAAAAATAGATTGGGCTAATGATTCACAATCAGATGAAGAGTTTGGTGGTGAAAATTTAAATGCTAATTTAGACATTGCAAAAAAATCTCTAGAAGCTTTTGGTTCTGATTCTTTAAAATCGCTGCTACAAGAAACAGGCTTTGGAAATCATCCTGAAATAATCAGGTTTATGTACAGAGCAGGTAAGGCAATTAGTGAAGACAGTTATGTTGGTAATTCTCAAGGTGCTACTGGTAAATCCAATGTTCCAAAAGATTTTAACGGCATAGCAAACGCACTATATTCTAATCAGCAAACTAAGTAAGGAGTTATTAAATGGCTACACTCTCAACCTCAAATTTAACACTAGCGGATTGGGCAAAAAGATCTGACCCAGACGGTAGAGTTCCAATTGTTGCAGAACTGTTATCACAGAGCAACGAAATACTAGATGACTGCGTTTTTAAAGAAGGTAATTTACCTACTGGTGAACGTGTAGTTATTAGAACAGGTTTACCCGGTGTTTACTGGAGAGCATTAAACCAAGGTATTCCATCAAGCAAATCAACAACAGCACAAATTGATGAAGCTTGCGGAATCCTAGAAGCACGCTCTGAAGTAGACAAAGACTTAGCGATGTTAAATGGTAACACCGCACAGTTCCGTTTATCTGAAGATACTGCTTTCTTGGAAGCAATGAACCAGACTCAAGCAGAAACAATGTTTTACGGTAATCCCGGAACAGATCCTAAAAAGTTTCTAGGTTTAGCACCAAGATACGGTGATCTTTCTGCTGATAATGCTGTAAACATTCTTGATGCAGGTGGATCAGGTTCTGATAACGCATCTGTATATCTAGTTGTTTGGGGTGACAATACTGTTTATTGTCCTTTTCCTAAAGGATCTAAAGCAGGTTTAACTCACGAAGATCTTGGTGAGCAAACTGTTTACAATAGTGACGGTACAAGACTACAAGCTTTTGCTACTCGTTACCAATGGAAAAACGGTTTGGTTGTTAAAGATTGGAGATACGTTGTTCGTATCTGTAATGTTGACATTTCTGACCTGCTCGGTAGTGCTAATACACAAACTGCTGCTGCATCAACTAACTTAGTTAAATTGATGGCTAGAGCATTATACAGAATACCTAATATGGCAATGGGAAGAGCAGCATTCTATATGAATAGAACTGTTCACTCAGGCATGAGTATTGCTGCATTAGATAAATCACAAAACGTATTATCAATACAAGAAGGTTTATCACAGTTTGGATCTGCACAAAGCTACCTATCATTCTTAGGAGTACCTCTTAGAAGAGTAGATGCCTTGATCAATGCTGAAGCTCGTGTGACTTAATAGTTACAAGTTTTTTTATACTATTTTTTTGGAGATTTTCTTAAAATGATTACAGACAAACTGCTCAGAGTGAGCGAAGATCAAGCATTAACTACAACTGCTGTATCTACTAACACTATTGACTTAAGTGTTGCTAGAGATGTAGGTGAAGGTACTGCTTTATATATGAACTTTGCAGTAACAGAAGCATTAGCTAATGGTACAAGCGTAAAGTTTGAAGTTATTAGTAGTGCAGCAGCAAACTTAGGTTCTCCTACTGTTATTGGTAGTACTGATGCTATCCTTACAGCAGCATTAACACTAGGTAAAAATGTAGTTGTTCGTATTAACCCAGATATTGCTGGCAAAGGCCAAAGATATTTAGGTGCTAGATACACAATTGCAGGTACTTTTAACGCTGGTAAAGTTACTGCTGATGTGGTAGAAACAATCGGTGACGGTAGGAAGTTTTATGCTTCTGGCTTTACCGTAGCTTAAACTAAAAACGACTTATGCCTATTTACAAAGCAAAAATTAAGTGTTTCGTTGGTCAATCTATAAGAGAAGCTGACGAAGAATTTGAGTATAACGGAGAGTATTGCAAGCATCTTGAATTAGTTAGTGGTCAAGAACCTCAGATACCTGTAGCGTCTACTACACCTGTGGAATCTGAAGTAAAGAAAACTAATTTAGAATTGATGACAAAAGCAGAACTTGAAGTTTATGGTCGCACTATCGGTCTTGAACTTGATAGAAGACAAACAAAAGATACTCTTATTAAACAACTTGAAGCAGCTAGTAAATAGGTTTAGTCTTCTTATTTGACTTACAGGGGGCTAGTAGTATTACTGCTATCCTCCTCTTTTTATAGGAGATGTAATGGCAACTGAAGTAGATATTTGCAATCTTGCCCTAGCTCATTTGGGTGATGATGCAACAATAGCTTCGCTAAATCCACCAGAAGGATCAGCACAAGCGGAAAAAGCTGCACGTTTTTATCCAATTGCTAGAAACAATTTGTTAGAAATGTATAATTGGAATTTTGCAGCAAAACGTGAAAATTTAGCATTAACTACAAATACTCTTGACCAATGGGATTATGCATACGCAGCACCTGCGGATATGATGAATCCTGTTGCAATAATATCTCCTACAGCACAAAACGATTACGCTACAAGAATGTCTGCTGGTGATACTCCGGGAGGAATAACATCTAACTATGCACCAACAATTGTGGCAGGCCAATATTCACCACAACAATTTGCAGTAGAAGGAGCGTATATTTATACAAATCAAGAAAATGCAATGTTGAGATATCAAGCATATATAACTGACCCATCGTTATTTTCTCCTTTATTTGTAACTACATTGTCATGGCATCTAGCATCAATGCTGGCAGGGCCTATTATAAAAGGAGATCAAGGAGCAGCAGAAGCAAAACGTAGTATACAAATGATGCAAGGATATTTAACACAAGCAAAACAATCAGACAATTTACATCGAGATATTACGGTAGAACATATAGTTCCTTGGACTTCTGGGAGGTAATCAATGCCAGTTACACGCACGTTTGCTAGAGCATTTTCTGGAGGTGAGATATCACCAGAAATGTTTGGTCGTATTGATGACGCTAAGTATCAGCAAGGCGCAGCAAAATTGCTTAATTTTATTGCCAAACCACAAGGGCCAGCAGAAAACAGGCCGGGGTTTGCATTTGTTAAAGAAGTAAAAGACAGTACAAAAGCAACAAGGTTATTATCTTTTACATTTTCTACTGTGCAAACAATGGTAATTGAAATGGGTAATACCTATTTTAGATTCCATACACAAGGTCAAACATTACTTTATTCAGACGGTTCAGCATGGAATAACAGCACTAATTATGTAGTTGGTGATATAGCTAAATATAGCGGTACAAATTATTACGCAAAAACAGCGCACTCAGGTAGCCAACCACCAAACTCTACAAATTGGTATGCATTACCTGCGGACATGACATATGAAATACCATCACCATATTTAGAAGCAGAATTATTTGATATACATTATGTACAATCTGCTGACGTTATGACAATTGTGCATCCTAATCATGCACCACAAGAACTAAGAAGATTAGGTGCAACTAGATGGGAATTAAAAACAATAAGTTTTACTAGTACTTTGACAGCACCAACAGGTGTGTCTGTTACTCCATATATACCTACATCAAGTAGTACAAATACAGATACTTATGAAGCTCATGTTTATGTTGTAACTGCTGTTGCTTCTAATTTAGTTGATGAAAGTGCAGCATCTAATTCTGGATCAGGAAATAATAATATTTTTGTTACAGGTGCAAAAAATACAATTTCATGGAACGCAGTTACTGGTGCATCCAGATATAGAGTTTATAAAGAACAGGGTGGTATTTTTGGTTTTTTAGGAGAATCAACTGGAACAACTATTGTTGATAATAATATTGCACCAGATTTTTCTAGAACAACACCTATTTATGAAAATGAATTTGTAGGTACTGGTAATTTCCCCGGTGCGGTATCTTATTTTGAACAACGTAGAGTTTTTGCAGGTACGAATAATGAACCGCAAAGTATTTTTATGACAAAATCAGGAACTGAAAGCAATATGTCTTTTGGTTTACCGATAGCTGATGATGACCGTATTAAGTTTCAAGTAGCTGCTCGTGAAGCAAATACCATTAGGCATATAGTTCCGTTAACAAATTTACTGTTACTTACAGGATCAGCAGAATGGCGCATTACATCTGTTAATAGTGACGCTATAACACCAACATCTATATCAGTAAAACCACAGTCATATGTTGGTGCTAATAATGCACAACCAGTAATTGTAAATAACAGCATGGTTTATTGTGCATCTCGTGGTGGTCATGTAAGAGAACTTGGTTATAACTGGCAAGCTAATGGATTTATTACAGGAGATCTATCTCTTCGTGCGCCACATTTATTTGATAATTTAACAATTACAGATATGGGTTTAGCAAAAGCTCCTATGCCTATTGTTTGGTTTGTTAGCAGTAACGGTAAATTAATTGGTCTTACATATGTCCCAGAACAAACAATAGGAGCATGGCATCAACATGATACAGATGGTAAATTTGAAAGCGTTGCAACAGTTTCTGAAGGTAATGATGATGTTTTATATGCAGTTATACAAAGAACTATAAATGGTGCTAGTAAAAGATACATAGAACGTATGGGTACAAGATTATACGACAATCAACGTGATAGCTTTTTTGTTGACGCAGGTGCAACTTATAATGGTACAAATACAGATGCTAGTCGTACTGTAACTATTTCTGCCGGTACAAATTACACAAGAGGTGAAAGCGTTACGATAACTGCTAATTACAATTTATTTAATGCACCACCTAGTACTGATGATATTGGCGATGCAATTGTTTTACTAGACGGCACAAATTATTACAGATGCAATATTGTTTCTACTACAAGTGCAACAGTAGCAACTGTTAAACTAGACGTAGATTTACCAGCAAGTTTACGAAATACAGGACTAACAAATTTTGAAGTTGCAAGAAATGTTTTTACTGCTGGATTATCACATTTAGAAGGCAAGACAGTAAGCATTTTGGCTGATGGTGCTGTGCATCCACAAAAAGTAGTTTCTAGTGGTTCTGTTACCTTAGACCGTGCTTCTAGTGTTGTTCATATAGGTTTGCCATATAACAGCGATTTGCAGACGTTACCTTTGGCATTACAAACAGAAGCTTTTGGTCAAGGCCGTGTAAAAAATCTAAATCATATTTGGTTGCGTGTTTTAGAAAGTTCTGGAATATTTGCTGGCCCTACTGCTGATAAATTAGTAGAAGCAAAACAACGTACAACAGAACCATATGGAACTCCACCAAATTTAAAAACGGAAGATATAAAAATTATGTTAACTCCAGCATGGCAAGATACAGGACAAATTTTTGTAAGACAAACTGATCCATTACCTTTAACTGTTGTAGGTGTAACTTTAGAAGTTGCTATTGGTGGATAGTGTGACCGTAAACAGATAAACTGTATGTATATTAGGAAAATAAGGAAGTGTTGAACTTATGACAACGAGGATAAAAAATGGCTAAAAGTCAAAGTTTTATAGATAAAGTAGGTAATTTTGGTACTGCTATGGAAATTGGCGGTACGTTTACTGGTTTAGTTAATAATTATTTTGCAGGGGAAACAGAAAAATATAAATTACAAACGCAAGGTTTAAATTTTAAACATCAACAAGCAATGGCTGCAATTAATGCAGATGCAATGGAGTTTGCATCGTTTAATATTTATAGACAATATGCACAACAAAAACAAAATTTAGGTATAGACCAACGTCAAAAACGAGGAAAAAGAAAAGTTAGCGTAGCGTCTAGAGGTGGTAAAGCAGGTTATGGAAGTTCTAGAGATGTTGAAGTTAGTAGAAGAGTTATAGATTTTATAGATAGAAAAACAATAGATGTTAATAGAGTAAAAGCTGCAAATGATATGAAAACAAGAGGTGTAGATGCCAAAATTCAAGCTGATATGTTAGGTGTATCAGCAGGGGCTATGTTTTCTAGTGCAAGTAATGTTAGCGGATTTATGAATGCAGCACCTAGTTTACTTACAGGTGTAAGTTCTCTTGCACAAAATTTTGTTAAAAGAAATTCTTAAGAGGTAATTATGCAAGTACCAATGAATTTAACTCAAAATATCCAAGGTGGTGCGCCAGCATTATATAGTGGCGGTCAAGTTGCCACAATGAAAGATACAGTAAGTGGGGCAACTGCTAAATTAGCTCAAGCACAATCTAAAGCAGGGCAAGAATTTAATGCAATAAGAGATGAATTTCAACTTGCAAGAGATGATGCGGTCTTTAAAAAAGCGCACGCTGATTTTGCTAAAGAAGCAAATGAAATAAAATTTAAATATTTAGCATTAGAAAGTGAAGGTGCTGTACAAACAGTAGGAACCAATCCAGACACAAACCAACCTATATCAATTTTAGACCAGCAAAAAAATGATATTGAAGCTATACGACAACAATACTTAGGAACTTTAGAAAACAGTAGACAAATAGAAGCATTTGAAATTAAATCAGGAGCTACAAAAGAAACCATTTCCAACAGAATGGGAGTACATTATATAAGTGAAAATTCTAAGTTTTTAAAAAATTCGGCAATTGCTGATATTGCTACGCAAACAAAAGAAGCAGGTGAAAATTATAAAGATTTTTTTGATTTAAATGGTGAATACAATGCATCTTTAACAGCAGCTTTGCAACTACAAACAAAAGAAGATAACAGAATTGGATTATCACCAGACAGTCCAATTAGAAGAAATAATATGTTGCAAGTATGGGATAGTGTGCAATCAGCAGCTTTAGACACAATGATAGCCGAAGGTGATTTTAAAACTGCATTTGCATTTTTGGAACGCAATTATAATCAATTAAATAAAATGTCACCTGCTACATATAAAAAATATAACCAAACAGTAAACTTGGCATATAAAAAACAAGTTAGTGAAAAGCAAGCAACTAATATTTTTAATTATCGTGGCAATCCAAATAGTGATGACCCTTTAAGTAAAATAAATTTTACGTTTCTTTTGTCTAGTAATCATGCAGCAGATGATGGACGTAATGCACCAACAACAAATGGCCTTAATGCATTAGACGGTCAAAATCCTGATTTAAGTGATACAGAAGCTAGTGAATATTGGTTTAATGCGTCTAAAGAATCTAAGTTTTTTAATGAAGAAACAGGAGTTATGAAAATAATTCCAGAACATCAAACAATGCAACTGTTTGCAATTCAAACACTTGGTGTAGAAAAAGCAGATTCTATATTTACAAAAGCTAAAACATTATCAGGAAAAGATGCCAGCAATGAAGATATTATGAAAAATGTAGTTAAATTATTTAAAGAAGCACAAGAAAAAAAATTCTTTGGCAATGGTGAACACGTTGATTTAGTTAATAAAGATATAGATACAATATTAAAATATATTGATTACGACTATGCAAATAAAGTAATTGCTGGTGGTAAAGATGGATTATTTAATGACCGTAATGATGAATCAGGAATGCCAAAAAGAACTGATATGTTAGAGCTATTAAATGATGTAATAATAGATGATGAAAAATTAGAATATGCAAAAACAGAATTTAAAAAAGTATATGACGATCAGGAATCAATAAATGAAGGAGAGTATAAAAATTTAAAAGAAGAAATTTTTGCAACAGCTTTTTCTAGAGAAGGTGGTTATGCAGATGTAAACGAAGGTGATTTTGCTAAATTAACACGAGAAGATCAAAGAATAGCAAAAAATGGACATCCAGAAAATTCAATAACAGATATATATAAAATGTTATTACAAAACCCAACAGAAACATTACCAGAAAATTTAGGCAAATATAGAGGTCAATTATCTAAAGCAGATTATAGAAAGTTTTTAGTAGAAGGAGAAAAAATAAAAAGTGGTGGAGAAAAAAAAGTTATAGCCGTATCAGGTGATGTAACGATGTTGCATAACACTATGAATAAATATAAATTACAAAAATTATATAAAGCTAAAAAAGGTAATAAAAATAATCAATCTTATATTGCAATACAACAAGCATGGCATGAAGAAATAAATTATATGCAAGAAATGCTAGAAAGAAAAGTAACTTATTCAGAAAAAGAAAATGCTTTAGAAAAAATATTAATTGATAATGTTAACGTAGATAATAGAGATGAAAAGTTTTTAGGATTTATTGGTGGGTTCACTAATAAAAATAGAAATGTATATTTTGAAGTTGATGACGATGACATGGACGATATATTTGTTGAGGTAACAACATCAGAAGGTGAATCTGTAAACATATATCCAAGTGAAATAGATCCAGATGAGGTTGTTCCATTAATTAGTGCAGCGTTACGTTCTAATGGTAGACCTGCAACACAAACTAATATTGCACAAATGTGGGTTGAATTTGGTAGGCCAAAAAATAAAGCGGATGCTATTAAATACAATGAAGAGTTAGAAGCATTAGCGGAGAAATAACATGGAAAATAATCCTTTTTTAAAATCATCAGAATTTACACCAAATCAAAATTATGATGAGGAAGAAAATAATCCTTTTAATAAATACTTTGAACGTGAAAATGAAAAAAGAGAAGAATTATTAAAAGGAATGCTTAAATCTGTGTCAGAAAAAGATCCAGAAAGAACAGGAGAAGCACAAAGATTATCTAAAGAATTAAATTTACCAGAAGGTGTAGGGTTAGATAGTGACGAAGCATTTAAACTTTTAAAACAAAAAAATCAAGAACAAAGTATAAGCCGAAGAAAATTAGCACAAACTAATCCAGTATTATTAAAACAATTAAATGATAGAAATTTTGCAGCTTTAGCCCATGATGATATACCAAATTTAGACAAATTCCCTAGTTTATTTGATGCAGTAAAAGGAACACCATCAAATATATCACAAGGATTAGAAGCAGGTAAATTAGACCACGAAATAGGACAATTAGGTTATTTGTTAAAAGACGGTTTTTTAGATAAAGATTTGCCAGATGGTTTTGCAGAATTTGTTACAGGCGGTAATTTTATTGGTGATAAAAATGAAATTAGAGAATTAATAAAAGAAAAAGAAGCAAGAAGAGCAGAATTAGCAGCCGATGGTTCTGGTTTTTTTGAAAGCTCTGCAAGGTTTTTAGGACAGCAATGGCAAACAATTCCATCTGCAACAGCATTTGGTATAGGTTCTGCAAAACTTGCTGGTAAAAGCCCATTGCTTGCAGGTCTCAGTTTTGGTGGTGGTTTTGCTACGAAAATGGCAATTGATGGCAATATAGTTAGTCAAGGTCATTCATATTTAGAATATATAAATACACCGGGAATTGATGAAGAACAAGCAGCTATATATTCAGAAGGTGTTGGTATATTAAATGCCGGTTTAGAATATTTAGGTTTTAGATTTGCAACAGCACCTGCAAGACAATTTATAAAAAATAGAATATTAAAAGCAGGTGGTGCAAAAATTGCAAAAGAATTAACAAAACCAACTACTAGAGCAGCATTTAATACTTATGGAAAACAAGTACTAGGCGCAATTTTAGGTGAAGCTAATACTGAAGTTGGACAAGAAGCTGTTCAAGTATTAGGTTTAGAATTGTCTAAAAAATTTAGTGAAGCAGAATTAGAATCATTGTTTGCAACTCCAGAAGGCTGGAAAGAAATAGGAAACAGAATGGGAACTACATGGTTAGAAACAGTAAAAGGTATGACATTAATAGGTTTAGCAGGTGGAAGTGGCAACTTTTATGTAAATTTATCTGACGCAAAAAAATCAGTAAAAGAAACTGCATTTATTGAAAAAATTAATGAAGAAGCAAAAAAAAGCAAAGTAAAAAAAAGAAATCCAGATAAGTTTGAAAATTACATACAAGAAGTTGCTGATGGAAAAGAAATATCTAACTTTTATGTAGACGCAGTTGTATTTAATCAACAGTTAAAAGATAGTGGTATTAGTGTTGAGCAACTAGAATTAGTGTTGCCAGAAGTAGCAGACTCTGTAAAAGATATAGAAAAAAGTGGAGGTGTAGGTGAAATTGAAATTCCTGTAGGTAAATATGGAGCTAAATTAGCAGGTACAAATTTTGGTGAATTGTTAAAACCTAATATACGTGTTTTTAGAAAAAGTAAAAGTCAATTAGAAGCTGCTGCAATTTTGAAAGAGCAAGATGCAGAACAAGCAACATTTAGAGATATGATAATGAAACAAAAACAAGCAACAGAAAAATTAGAAAACGAAACAACACAAATAAAAGAAGCAATACAACAACAACTAAAAGACACAAAATTATATTCACCTAATCAGGTCAACCTGATGTCTACATTACCTCGTGATTTTATTTCAACAATTGCAGAAGATTTAGGTGTATCACCTAGAGAAATATTTAATAAATATTACTACAACATAGAAATGACCGATAATTTAAATATTCCTACAAGGTCATTATTTGATCAAAATGGTTTAGTAAAAATTGACACACCACAATTTAAAGAATTTTTTGGAAAATCAAAATTAAAAAATGCAGATGGTACACCACAAGTTGTATATCACGGAACTGTTGATAGTATTGATCGTTTTGATTTAGACAGTCCAAACAGATTAGATGCAGGTTATTTAGGTACTGGTGTTTATTTAACTGATAGCAAAAGTTTGGCACAAATATATGCCAGAAATAAACAATCAAAAATAAACTCAGGCAGATTAAAATCTAATGATAGCGGTGCAAAAATAATGGAATTATATGCACGATTAGAAAATCCATACAAAGCTACTATGGAAGAAAAAATACAAATACGTAATGGTGGCCGTGCAGCATCAAATGCTTTTAGAGATAAATTAGAAGCGGAAGGATATGACGGTGTAATAATGCCAGTATTAGATGGTCAAGAAATAGTTGTATTTAATACTAAAGCAGTAAAATCTATAGAAAATAGCGGTACATGGTCATTAGAAACTGACAACCTTTACAAACAAGATTTGCAATTATTTGCACAAAGAACAAAAGAACAATCTAAAGGTAAGTTAGTACCACAAGCTGTATTTCAGTTAGCAAGAATTGTAGAAAATTTTGACTTTGCAAAAAGTAAACCGTTTGCAACTAACCGACAATTTAAATTAGAAATACAAAACCGTGTAAAAAATGAAGCTAAAAAAGGTGGTGTTGATGTTTCTAAATTTACAGCGGAAGTAGAAAAATATCTTGTACAAACTTTATTGGCAGATGCAAATTATGCATTAATAGAAAATCCAAATGCAATAGGTTGGTATAACGAAAAAGTAACTAAAGCAATACGTTTACTTTCTCTTGTATATCCAAAACTAGCTACTGATACTAGACATGGTTTTATTTTTAAATGGGCGTTAGCAACAACAAGTAATGGTATTAAAGTAGATAAAAACTTTGAATATGCAGCAGATGTATATGAAAAATGGTTGAGGTCAGAAGAAGAATTAGGAGAAGGTAAAGGAAGATTGCCAGAATTAATGCTTAACGAACAAGGCGATCCAACTGGTGGTGAATCTAGAGCAGCAATGGAAAAATCTTTTAGAAGGTTAAATGATTTATTAAATAAAAAACCTTTTAAAGAACTAGAAGAATTTATGAAAACTAAACACACAGCAAAAGAAGTTAATGAATTTGTTGGTTTAGATAGAGATGAAAAACAAATTAAAGTACCAAGTGATTTTAGTATGGGAGATATAGTCTATGGTTCTGCAATTATTGGGCCTAAAATTGGTAATGGTTTTTTTGCAAATTTATATGGAAATTATGAACAATTAACTGTAGATAGATGGGCTATGCGTACATGGGGTCGTATGACAGGTACGTTAGTTTTAGACAGAGAACGACTAGCAAAACAAAAAAGACAAAACATAAAGTCAATAATAAGAGCCTTAACTAAAGAACAAAAAAAAGCATACGAAGCATTAATAGGTAGAAAACTTTCATTAGGAGATATTGATAACGTAGCTTTAGCAATAAAAAATAAATCGGCAGGTAAAGGTGTGCCAATGCAGATGAAAATGATAGCAAGGTTTGATGAAGATCAAAAAAATTACGATACATTTGTTGAAATAATGGGTCAACCTAGAAAAGGTGACGAAACAGTAAGTCTTGGTGATTTATTGCGTAAACAAGGTAATGGTTTAGCTAAAGACAATGATGGACAAAAAGAAACACCAAGTGGTCCTGTAGAACGTAGAAACATTGTCAAAGTATTTTCACAAGTTTTAGAAATTTTAAATAAAGAATATCCAGATTTAACAATGGCTGATTTGCAAGCACTTGTATGGTATCCAGAAAAAAAATTATATGATTCTGCAAAATTAAAAGAAGCAGTTGTTGAAACAGGTTATGAGGATAATGAAGCACCTGATTACGCTAATGCTGCTGCCGGGTTTGTTGCTACAATGGGTATATCAGATGATCTAATACAAAACACAATAAAAGAGGTTAATGATGAGTTACAGTCCGATGAGCAGTCAACAGGAATTCAACGAGATGATGATGGAAGAAGAGTTGACGAAGGAGTTCGAGAAACTTACCAACAACAAGGTAGAGAAGACGCAAACATTGACGAAGGCACAGGACTCCCCCTTAACCCAGACGGAACAGTCACCGTCTACCATCACACCAGTAGAAGAAACGCAGAACGAATCAAAGCTACAGGTCAACTCAGAAGTGCTGGAGAACCTGATGTCTACGTTACCACCAGAGCTATCGCAGATACTGGATACGGCAATACAGCAGTTGCCATCAGGATCGACCCTTCTAGACTTAGTCTCGATGATGAATTCCCTAACGGACGAAAAGATTACAGACTCTCAGTTGGAAAGCCTAGAGGGTTTATTCGAGTAGATGTAGGAGAATATGTTGAAAAACAAAGTCAAATATTTTCACAACAACAAGTACCCGGAAGTTCAAGAGGTGGATTTGATCCAACTACATTAACTACTTTATTAACACAAGACTCAGACGTTTCTACATTTTTTCATGAAACAGCACACTATATGCTTAGTGTTTATGAAGATTTAGTTAATCTAGATAATACACCACAAAAAATTAAAGATGATTTTCAAAAGTTATTAGATTTTTTTGGTGTAGAAAATCCAGAAACTTGGAGTAAATTATCACTTGAAGAAAAAAGAAAATATCACGAAGCATTTGCGTACAATTATGAAATTTATTTATTTGAAGGAAAAGCACCAGATACAAAATTACAAAGTTTATTTAATACGTTTAGTAAATGGTTAGGCAAAATATATAAATCAATTAGAGATGAATTAAATGTTATTTACAAACGTGAAAATGGTGTAGATTTACCAATTCTTAATGATGAAATACGTGGTGTAATGGATCGCATGATTGCTAGTGAAGAAGCAATATCTCAAGCTAATTTAGTATTTGAAATGAAACCTTTGTTTGAAACACAAGAAAATAGCGGAATGAATGATACAGAATGGGCAGACTATACAAAAACAATGAAAGAAGCAGATGATAAAGCTATAGAAGAATTAAACAAAGCAAGTATGAAACAGATGGCATGGCTAGAAAAATCAAGAAATAAAGTATTAGAAAAGTTAAAAAGACAAAACAGAGCATTATTTAATAAAGTAAAAGCAGAAGAATTTGCAAAAGCACTTAAAGAAACTGCATATAGAGTTGAAGCTTATTTAAAACGTGGTGAAATAACTAACGACAATGGTCAAGTATTAGCAAAACTAGAAGGTGAAAATACAAACCGAATTAGTATTAAATCATTAGAAGATCTAATACCTTTTCACGACATGAAAAACGAAATAGCGCAATTACGCAGATTTCGTATGGCTACAAAAAATGGTACACACGTAGCAATAATTTCAGAAATTTTTGGATATAAAACACCTATGGATATGATTAATGTTTTATTAGATTTAGAGCCAATTAATCAATATGTAAAAGAAAAAACAGAAGCACGTATGTTGCAAGAATATAGTGGTTTGTTAGATCCACGAGAACAAGAATTAAAAGTACAAGAAGTATTGCATAATGAAGCAAGAGCAAAATTTATAGCTGTAGAATTAAAAGCATTATCTAAATCTATGCAACCAGTACGCAATCAGGTAGCTGCTGCAAAACAAGTCGCTCAAGAAATACTTGCAAAGAAAACACTTAGAGAAATAAGACCTTCTAGATTTTCACAACAAGAAGCAAAAGCAGTAAAATTAACAGAAGAAGCAATGAAAAAAGGTGAAGATGCATTAGCTATACAATACAAAAGATCACAATTATTAAATAATCAATTAGCAAAACAATCTGTAGAAATACATAGACAATATGACAAATTTTTAAAAGGGCCAATCTCTTTAAAAAATAAATTTTTTCGTACTGATGGAAAAATAACAACTAAATCTAATCCAAGAAATATGGACATGATTAATGTTGGTAGAACTATTTTGGCTAGTTACAAATTAGGGCCAAAAGTAGATAATCCAAGAGTATACATAGAACAGATGAAAGAATATAACGAAGATTTATACAAAGAATTAAAACCTATTATTGATGATCAGATTAATAATAATAATAAAGATTTAAAAGATTTAACGTCAGCAGAATTTAATGATTTAGTTGAAGTAATTGAATCACTTTGGTTTCAATCTAAAAGAATTGCACAATATAAATATGAAGGTGAAAGTTTATTAATAGATGCTGTAGTTGACGAGTCGCTTGAAACAATAAATAGACTACCTGCTGCAAAAGAAAAAGGTGTTACAGAAGCTGCTACAAAATTAGATGAAATTCATACTGCTTTACAGAACCAAGCAAGTAGACTTACTACAATGGAAGCTTTTGCTGATCAAATAGATGGTGCAGATATTAAAGGTGGAGAAATAGGAGATGTTGTTTTAAGACGTAGTGATGGTATGGCAGGGCCAATTACAAGATATATCTACAGACCAATAAAAAATGCACTTGATGCTTACCGTGTAGAACAAGTTAAATACACAAAAAAATATGCTGAAATGTTAGATTCTGTAGATTTTGGTGAAAATAGAATTTACTCAGGAGAATTAAATTATAACTTTGGTAAAGACAGTAATGGTAGAGGTAAAGTTGAATTACTTGGAGCTATGTTGCATACAGGTAATGAAAGTAATTTAAAAAAATTATTATTAGGTAGAAAATGGGGAAAATTAAATGAAGATGGTACTTTAGATAAAACAAGATGGACTACTTTTGTAGAGCGTATGGAAGCTGAAGGACATCTTACAAAAACTGATTATGATTTTATACAAAGCGTTTGGGATTTAACAGCAGATATGTTACCTATTGCACAAAGAGCGCATAAAGATATTTTTGGATATTATTTTAAAGTAGTAGAATTGAAACCTTTTACTAATAGATTTGGTACATATAAAGGTGGTTATGTACCTGCCAAAGTTGACCCAAGAGTAGTAAAAGATGCAGAACGAAATGCCAAACTTGAAGATTTAAGATCTGAATTTAAACAGTCATTACCTTCTACAGGAAAAGGTTTTACAGAAACTCGTGTTGAATATAATAAAGCACTTTCATTACATTTAAATTCAATGGTAAAACATATAGATGATGTCTTGCGTTTTGCTGTAGTTCAACCTGTAATAGAAGACGTTTTAAAAGTAGTAAAAAATAAAAGATTTGCAGAAGCTTTAGAAACTGTAGCACCGGGCAAAATGGACTATACAATATTGCCTTGGTTAAATACTTCTGCACGACAATTAACAATGTTGCGTGGACAAAATGCATTAGCAGATAAATTATTTAAATATGTAAAAGGTAGTTTCGGTCGCAACACTATGTTTGGTAATTTTCAAAATGCTCTACAACAATTTACAGGTTGGAGTCCTTCGTTAATTAAAGTAGAACGTAAACATCTATGGAGTGGTTTTAGAAAATACTTTAGTGAGCCAAAAGAAACATCTGAGTTTATTGCACGATTGTCACCTTTTATGGCAAATAGACAAGTAAATCAAATGTTTGACATACAAGAAACATTAAATGATTTAATTATAAATCCTAATAAATTTGTTCAAACAAAAGCATGGCTAAGACAACACGCATATTTTATACAAACTGCATTTCAAAACATGGTAGACGGTGTTACTTGGATAGGTGCGTATAACCAATTTTTAACAAACAGACCTCAAGGATTAACAGAAGCACAAGCAAATAAAGAAGCTATAGCACAAGCAGATGCTGCCGTGCGTTTAACACAAGATAGTTTACAGCCAGAAGACAGAGCAGCCTATCAAACAGATACACCATTAATGCAATCTATGCTGCAATTTACAAGTTATTTCAACACAATAGCTAATTTAGATCTTGGACAATATAAAAAACAAATTAGAGATATGGGATTTAAACCAAATAATAAAGGATCAGCACAACTGTTATACACATTTATGTTTGGTTTATATCTACCTGCTGTCGTTTCTGGAATAATAGTGCAAACAATGGGCGGTAATTTACAGGACGCAGATGAAGATGGTTGGTTAGATGAAATAGCTGAAATAATGCTTATGGAGCCATTACGATTTGGCCTTAACTTTATACCCGGTGGTAACATTTTACCAGTACCTTTTAATGTGTTAAATGACAAACCATATGATGATCGTATTACTACTAGTCCTTCTATATCAAATATAGAAAGTTCAACGACAGGTAGTGTTCGTGCGTTGCAAGCTGTTATAGACCCTGATAAAGAAGTGTCAGGTAAGAACATAAGAGATGTATTTACTTTGTTATCGTTACTTAGTGATTTACCACTAACACTTATTGGCAGACCTTTAAGTTATTTTAGAGATGTACAAAGTGGGGCTGTAACTCCAGATGGCCCTCTTGATTTTATTAGAGGTTTAGCTACAGGCAAAACAGGACGGAAACAAAGAAATTAAAGGTGTGACCGTAATACAAAGATCTAAAGCTAACCTAAATAAGATAGTGAAGATGTCTAATTAATGACAATAAATTCGACTACAAGAAAGACGAATGCGTTAGTTGGTAATGGTAATACTGCTACATATCCTTTTGCGTTTAAAGTTTTTACAGATGCAGATGTTGTTGTAAAAAAATTAGAAACTGCAACAAGTATAGAAACTACATTAACTCTTGGTGCAAGTAATGATTATATAGTTACTTTAAACTCAGACCAAAACGGTAACCCCGGTGGAAGCATAACTTTAAGGTCTGGCGGTAATAATCAAAATTTAGCAAGTGGATTTACTATTGTTATTACTTCTGCTCTAACACCATTACAAGGTACAGACTTAACAAACCAAGGTGGATTTTATCCAGAAGTTATTAATGACGCATTAGATAAGTCAGTAATTTTACATCAACAGCAACAAGACGAATTAGATAGATCTATAAAATTTTCATTAACTAATACTATTGGTAGTTTAGAAATTACAGAAAATGCTGCTGCTCGTAAAAACAGAGTACTTGGTTTTGATAATTTAGGTGAGTTTGAAGTACTAAAAGAATTAGGAACTTACCGTGGTAATTGGGCTGCAAGTACTAGTTATGCTGTAAGAGATCTTGTTAAAGATACTTCTACTAATAATATTTTCTTTTGTAATACAGCACATACATCTTCTGGTTCACAACCATTAACAACCAATACTAACTCTGCTAACTGGGATCTTATTGTAGACGCAGCGTCAGCAACTACTGCACAAAACAATGCAGCATCATCAGCTACAGCATCTGCAAACTCTGCAACGGCATCAGCTAATAGTGCAACAGCAGCAGCAACTAGTGAGAGCAATGCATCAACCTCTGCATCAACTGCAACTACTAAAGCTAGTCAAGCAGATACTGCAAAGACAGCAGCAGAGACAGCTAAGACGGCTGCTGAAACAGCACAAACCGCAGCAGAAACTGCACTAGATACTTTTGATGATAGATATTTAGGTACAAAATCTTCTGACCCTAGTGTTGATAATGACGGTAATGCACTTATAGATGGAGCATTATATTTCAATACAACAGTTAATAGAACTAAAGTTTACGACCTTGGAAATACTCAATGGTTAGAAGTAACAATAACAGGATCTGATTTAACAAATACTAATACCGTAGCAGCAGCAATAGCTAATGTTAATAATGTAGGTGGGTCTATAGCAAACGTCAATACTGTAAGTGGAGCTATAGCTAACGTAAATACAGTTGCAGGTAACATATCAAATGTTAATGCGGTAGCAAGTGATATTGCAAAAGTAGTAACAGCAGCAAATGATTTACAGGAAACAACATCTGAAATAGATACTGTTGCTAACAGCATTACTAATGTAGATTTGGTTGGTAATAATATTTCTAATATCAATGCTATTGGAACTATTCTTGCAGGTCAAACAACATACGCAATAACTGTTGTTGGCGGTGTATATTACGTTGATGGAGTATCTAAACCTACTTTAAATATAATTAGAGGATTTACTTATATATTTAATCAAGCAGATAACTCAAATAATAACCACCTTATAGCATTTAAAGATGGCAGCGGGAACTCATATACAACTGGAGTTACAGTAAATGGAACAGCAGGTCAAGCCGGAGCTAATGTAACTTTTGTTGTACCGGCAAACGCACCTAGTTCATTACGTTATTACTGCACAGTACATGGTAATGGCATGGGCAATACTATTGCTGTTGGCGATGACAATATAGGTGTTGTAGCAGGTGATATTAGCAATGTTAATTCTGTTGCAGGTGCGATAACAAACGTAAACAACGTAGGCGGTAGCATTGCAAATGTTAATACCGTTGCATCTAACCTTAGTGGTGTTAATGCTTTTGCTGCTAGATATAGGATTGGTTCTAGTAATCCCACAAGTGATCTTGATGCAGGTGATTTATTTTTTAATACCTCTCTACAAAAATTACTTGTTTATAACGGAACTACTAGTGCATGGGAAGAAACACAAACTATTGGTAATTTCTTTATAAATACAATAAGCCAATTTTCTGGTACGGGTGGTGATAGTGCCACGTTTAATGGTTCTGCTTATAAATTTACTTTAAGTAATGCAGGTGCTTTTGCTCAACAGATGCTTGTAAGTATTGCAGGTGTAATACAAAAACCTAATTCTGGTACAGGACAACCTAGTGAAGGGTTTGCTTTGGATGGTGCAAACATTGTATTTAGTTCTGCTCCTCCTAGTGGTGCTGATTTCTTTATTGTTACTATTGGTGCATCGGTAAGTATTGGAACTCCAAGTGATAACACAGTAACAAGTGCAAAGATAGTTGATGGAGCTATTGTTAACGCTGACGTAAATGCAAGTGCAGCAATAGCAGGTTCTAAATTAGCAGATGATTCTATATCTCTAGCAAAATTAGAACATGGTACTTCTAGTAATAACGGAAAGTTTTTAAGAGCTAATAATGGTGCTGACCCTACTTATGAAACATTAGACCTTACTGCTTTAAGTGCATCTAATTTAACTTCTGGAACAGTACCTGACGCTAGATTTCCGGCAACTTTACCAGCAGCATCAGGAGCAAACCTAACTAATTTACCAGCAGCAAACCTTACTGGAACATTACCAGCTATTGATGGCTCTAGTTTGACAGGAGTTTCATCACAAAAAGCTGATGGTTGCATAACAGAAAACTCACAAACAATTTCAAATAATTACACTATGGGTACAAACAAGTCAGGAATGAGTGCAGGTCCTATAACTATAAATAATGGGATAACAGTTAACATCCCGTCAGGTTCACGCTATGTTATTGTCTAGGGGGTAAAAATTATGCCAATAGTATTAAACGGATCAGGAACAGTTACAGGAATAAGCGTAGGTGGATTGCCTGATGGTTGCGTAGAT
>Ga0208666_1000430_pt1 | contig 20077 bp, 20 predicted proteins | sample 5B_taG_FD_184078 | JGI IMG/M metagenome (GOLD analysis project Ga0208666, IMG submission 184078) | Marine viral communities from the Subarctic Pacific Ocean - 5B_ETSP_OMZ_AT15132_CsCl metaG (SPAdes) (version 2) | ecosystem: Environmental > Aquatic > Marine > Oceanic | place: Pacific Ocean...
ATCGCCCAATAGCAGTGTTTTGTCCACCAGTAGTATTGGCGTAAAGAGCATCCGTGCCGAGCGCACAGTTATAACTTGCAGTGGTGTTTGAGTAGAGAGCACTGTCGCCACTAGCTACGTTGCTAATACCAGTGGTGTTGGAATAGAGAGCTAGTCTTCCGGTAGCTACGTTGCTAGCACCAGTGGTGTTGCTACGGAGAGCTTCACGTCCGGCAGCTGTGTTGTTGCCACCAGTGGTGTTTTTTAGCAGAGCATCGTGTCCGCTAGCTGTGTTGTTGCTACCAGTTGTATTGAAATAAAGAGAGTTAACACCACTAGCTGTATTTGACGAACCTGTAGTGTTTTGATTTAAAGAGCCATATGCAAAAGATGAGTTATTAGCACCGCTGGTATTTGAAGCTAATGCTTCACGTCCAACTACTGTATTACTTGAAACATCATTAGCACCACGGCCAATCGTTAGCGAGTTGATGGATGCGTCGGCTGTAAATGTCGTTGTTCCATCGGAATTGATTCGCAGCCGCTCCGTAGGGGTCGACGCACCATCCGCAGTAGTGGAGAAGACTAGGCGACCTGGATAATCACCTGATCCAGGTGTGCCATCGCATTCTCCTTCTATAAGAGCGTATTCACCAGCCTGTTGATCAGCAAAAACAATGCGACCAAGGGTATTTCCACTAGAAACACTGGCACTATTTAAGCCTCTTGCAAGGTTAAATATTGCTGCAGAAGTTGCTCCACCTGGATAGCCCTTAATTGTTAAAATTCCATTTGCACTGTTAGCGCCAGTCAACGCACTAGACGTACCCACCAACAGCCTGCCCGAGCTGTCGATTCGTAGGCGCTCACCGCCGCCGCCAGTGCTGAAGTACAAACCATCGGAAACGGTTCCAACTCTGTTTGCAGCGTTACTGGAACTATTGGAATCTTGAAATGCTACGTATACATTTGGAGTGCTTGATTGCAGAAGAGCCAGCCTCTCTGAGCTGGAAGAAATATGAAGGGGAGACGCAGGCGATGCTGTTCCAATCCCAACATTTCCCGCACTATCAACAATGACGCGCTGCGTTCCACCAGTCGTAATCGCAACCTTATCTGCCGCAGGGTGATATAAACCCGTATTTGTATCAGTCCCAAAGTAGAAACTAGGGGCAGTCACCGTACCAGCTGGGAACTTCACCTTCCCGTTTGCGCTAATTAGACCCGCAACACCCAACGTGGAATCAAGTGTTGCCGCTCCAGTGACGTCCAGCGTTCCAGGGACATCCACATTGCTTGTGAACTCAACGCCACTGCCAAGCGAGTCAGTCTGCAACAGTTGACGTGCAGTGCCGTTCGCCAGCTTGCTAACTGCAATCTCAGCAGCAGCATTGATGTCAGCATTAACAATCGTGCCATCGACGATCATTGTGCTGGTAACTGTTCCTGTGTCCCCAGTCGTCAAGACAGTGCCGGTCACGTTAGGCAGCGTGATTGTCCGGTCTGCTGTTGGATCGGTAACTGTCAGCGTTGTTTCGAACGCGTTATCCGTTGCACCCTCAAACGTAATAACAGCGTCTTCACCCAGCGCCACCGTTCCAGTCAGTGTTGGGTTGGCCTTAGGTGCTTTCTCATTGTCAACTTCAACAATGGCCGCCTGCACATTGGTTGAAGCAATGCTTCCAGCTGGCGTAAAACCAACATTGGACGCAACCTGCGCCGTAATCGTCTCTGACGTTTCAATCAATACATAGGTTGAACCGTTAGAAAGCAGAATGTCGGGCGGCTCAAGTGCGACTGTTGGCGCTGGTGCTGTGCCATTTCCACTCTGTGAGACAACGACGTAATGACGGTTGTTTCCAGCTGCACCAGCAGGCAACGCTTGACCATTAGTAAAACCAGCAGCTGAACCATCAGCTGTTACTGAATCCAGCAGGTTTGTGCTCGCGTCATACGTTCCAGCAAGAACGATCTCACCAGCGCTAATGCCGACAGGCTGGAAAACGTTGCCGTCCCACAAGAACAGATCTCGTGTGATTGGATTAAAGAAGAACTGTGATGTGAACTCAGCGGTTGGGGTCGTTTCGCTGATTTGCGCGACCGCATAATCTTTCAGCTTGCTGCCTGCAACAGCAGCAGAACCAATCCGGGCCTCAGGGAATGTTCCTGTAGTGACTTTTGAGGCGTCAATGTTTGGAATGTCACTGGCGGCTAGTGCCTCTGTTGCAGTGATATGGCCTTCAGTGTCAAACGAGACCTTGGCTGCCGTACCAGCAGTAATACTGTTGTTGTGGCTCACCTGACCGGCGGCATCAACACCCAAGCCCGATCCAGGCTTGATCACGCCAACAGTTGAAGACGTTGCAACTGGAACGTCAGCAGCTGCAATGACACGACCGCCGGTTACAAGACCGTTCGCGTCATATTGAACAATGTGATTTTCACTAGCCTCTGCAGTGACTGTGTTGTCAATAGTCAGCGTGTCACCAGACATCGCAAGGCCGTTGCCATTAACGATGACGCCACCTTTGGCAGAAGTGGTCGGCGTTGGCAGGTCAGTGCCAATGATGGTGCGATAACCAACAGTGCCGCCAGCACCAGTCGGTCCACCAAGGAACTGAGCGGCAGCGCTTGTATCGTCGAGCGTTGCAGCAATCGTGCAAGTATCGCCGCTGGTCGTTGACGTGATGTTGACAACACCAGTGGTGCTGCCGTTGACGACGTTGACCGACCCCGCGCCTTTAACGCTTACCCAAGCTGAGCCATTCCAGACATAAATTTTGCTGTCGTCAGTATCAAGCGCAATCTGGCCAGTAAACGCACCAGCAGCAGGAAGCGTTGTAACAAGGTCAACGGTTGACTCATCCGCAAGCTTGGCAGCCGTAACGCTGTCTGCAGCAAGCTTGGCGGTTGTGACGCCTCCGTCAGCAATGGCCGTTCCAGCAACACCGCCTGCACTAAAAAGGATCTTTGCACCGGGGATAGTGGCATCAGCGATCAACGTGACCGCATTGCCAACCAAGTCAGTGACTGTAATTCGCTTAGTTTCGCTTGCGCTGGTGTCCGCAACAGCAAGCTGATCCGCTGCCAGCAGATCACTGCCCGCCAAAGCTGGCAACTGACTAATCTTGAGATCTGCCATGAGGGTCTCTACCTAAGGCCAAGCGATGGCCTCAGTTTAAGGGTTCAGGCAGATGATTCCAACAGCAGCGTGTTATTGGTGCCCTGCTCTAACAAGATGTCATCAGCGTTCTCCTGCAGCAGCTTCTCGGGGACCTCAAGATCCATCCTGATCTCAATCGGCCCTGTTGTAATAAAATCAGCCTCTATTTGCACCGCATTTGACGGGGAAAACTGAACCGCGCAACCTGTCAAGACCCCTTCAAATTCATACCAAATCTCGTCATTGCTTGCGCTTGCAATACCGCTGGGGTTGTGGTCTGCACGTTTAATATAAAATCTTGCCTTAAACTGGCTGCCCACTCTGGTACGCAATTGCAGCTCTAAAAGATAATTAGGTAGCTCATTGTCTCCACTAGGGAGATACTCCCAAAAGCAAGACATTTTGCCTGAGCCTGACATCAACGTACTAATCCGGCTACGAAACTCATCTGACAGAGTTGTTGTATCAACTGTTTCGCGCTCAGTGTTCAGCTCATAGCCGTTGCATTGCACAAGCAAGCGTCGATCAGAGTTTGCCACTTTGACCCTGACTGGGATCGCATTTCCTGGAGTAGCAAGGGCAATCGCATTAGCTGAACCGCCGTTGACTGCATTAGAGAATGTTTCATACAGCCGGATGCCATCCAGTTCGTCTACATAAATGAATCGTTTAATACTGGTGGCCGTGTAGCCATTAATAAAATCAAGTGCTGAGCCGTCGGTGCTCGTAATTTCAACTTGATCACCACTCAATAACTGGCCATGCTCAAAGTCAAAGCTAAACCGCTTTGCCGTTGCATTAACGTCCGAAACGTTGATCGTAGATAGCAGCTCGCTACCGTCAAACTCACGTTGCAGCTCTACATCACCAAACGTGCCTAAATAAACGCTCATGAGATCGATGCAGTAGAAAGCGCACCCGTTCCAGTGAATGAAATGTCAGCACGGGTGATCTCGCCTGTTGATGCTCCAATCGTTGCGCTTGTAATGTAAGCAGTTAGCTTGATGTCGTTTTCATCCGTTCCATCCACCCAACGCAAGGTCAGTTCAACAGTGTCGCTGCTTGATACGCCTCCAGTACCTGTTCTGATCAACTTGTTTAATAGGTTTGCAGTGTTAATCCTCCCAGAATCATCCTTGTAATAAAGCAAAGATGCGTTTCCTGAATAACCCAAAACGCCAGGGCTATAACTACGTAAGCTATCGCCAAGTGTTGTTGTTTCGAGCGTTTCTAAATCTGCCTGCAGGCTGAAATTAACGACCTTGGCGAGGGTCGCTCCAGACAGCTGTAAAACGCCATCTCTACCGGTGTAAACCTTTGCCATTACGCCACCGCTCGCAATGCCACTGTAACGCTGCTAACACCCGGACGCACAGCCTGGACCTGCGGTTCAGCGTCATAACGCCACTTCGTGCCCGGTGGTGCGTCAAGCGTTGATATCGTTCCAGACCAGCCCTCAAAGACCGCTGATGGCAACGTAAATGTTCGGAATGTGCCGAGCTGGCTGCTGTAATCAGTCAGGAATGATTCTGCGGATGCGTCTGGGACATTGGCATAAGACAAGTTCAGCGTGGCATTGACGCGCCGCGATCCATACAAGATGCGGACTTCTGCGCCTGACTGCGAATTAAACGTCTTGCTAGGAAAGTTCCCTGCAGTGAAGTCACGGCCAGTTGGCGTCAACGTTGGGAAAGCCATCACTCAAGAACCGTAAAGTTGCTCGGCGTCAAAACGTCCTTAGCCACGATGCTAACCCCAGAGGCATCAGTGGGCACTTCAACTGCGCTGATGGACACCAAACCAGCGTCATCCAAGGTCAGCTCTTCAATCTGATAAACGCTGTAGTCCGTATCGCCGCCCAGCAGGGTAAACAAAGTGCCATTGAATTTTGAGTCCGTAACAGCGTTGCCTGAAATCGTTAGTGGCGTTTCAATCACCGACTGCGTAGTTGGGTCGTAGACCAATGCGTCATACGTTCCATCCTTTACCGTCGTGACGCTCACCAGCGTTCCAGCATCCGTAATCGCACCGTTTGCCGCGGAGTTGTAGGTGCTGGCTTCTGTGATCACCCGGATGTAAGAGCCAGGCTGCACGCTTAAAGCGTCAGGGATAGTTTTAAAGCTGACAGTTTTTGTGACACGACGGCGAGTGCTCATCAAGAAACGTGCCGTCCGCAAAGCTTGGTCACGGTTGGTGCAAAACTCGCTCAGATCAAACGCCTGCTCTGTTGTTGCTTTTTGGCTGGCAGACAGATCAGCCCACTCCAACAACGCTGATGCCTGATATGGCAAGTCGTTTTGCACGGTTACGCGCCAGCTGACAAGGCCACGGATATTTGACCGCTGTGAAACATCGATGTATTGCAGCTGCAGTGAATCCTCAATGATGTTGCCAGCAGTGAAAATCTGCTGCACGCTTATAGGATCAAGGCTGATCTCATGGTTTGAATTGAACGGCAATGCAGGTTGCATTCCGAACCGACCGTTTTTGATCGTAAAATTACAGAGCTGTAGAGAAGCGTTGTCATACAAAAAGCTGCGGAAACTTTCGCTATCTTCAAGCACACCGTCATAGAAAATTCTATTTGCTCGCAAGAAACGAGCAGTTGTCCTCAACGCATCCTCGTCGATAAGTTCTGCTGGGACGACATTGCCAACGCCTTGCGTTTTGTTAGTTAGCAAGTAAAAAACAAGGTCAGCGAATAGGTTGCTTGGCTTATTGTCGTTTTCAATCAAGCGCCTGACAGGGATGCCAGTCTCTGAATAAAGCCTCAGCTGGTTGAGTGCTGCGATCTCCCCGCTCGACTTAACCGTAAAGCCAATCGTTGACATGGCGTCATAGTTGGCAGTTTCGTCATTTGATATGTATTCATTAACGTAAACAATTTCATGCTCTGGACCGGACTCATTGGATTTCGTAAGTTCGGTGTAATGGCTGCAATCTGAGACCTGCGAGTTTAGCTCAAACGCACGTTCGCCTTCCCTAAGCACGCCAGGGACAATAGTAGTTACTGAGGCAACTCGCAGACCAAACGTAACGCTGGAATAACGCGGGCCTAAGCCAGCAGCATAATTAACAAAATGATTGTTTACAGCTTTGGTTAGGTTAAAAGAATCTCCAACAGAAAAATTACCTGAAGAATTTGCAACCGTAAAAGAAACGTTTTCCCATAAGTAAATGTCGCCGCTGTTTGCTGCTACATACTTTGGACCGACTGTCACCCCTAAAACGCCTGGGCGCGATGTCGCTTGAATCTGAATAGTAATGGTTTTCCCTCCACCAAGATTAACCTGATCCGTTGCAGATACTGTTGATCCTTTATTGTTACGAGCGGCGCCAAGATATTGCGTATAAAAAGCATGTTTAAATAGATAAGGGTTACCGCTACTAGATGAAGAGCCGTTAACGCTTAACGATGTGGGTCTATTGGTTGTGGTTAAAGTTGTCGATCCAGATGGGTCGGTAAATAGTTCACCGTTTTCCCTGATCTGGCTAATAGCAACTTCTTTGCCTTGAGTTGTGATCCTAAAATCTCCATAAGGCGTTCCGTAATCAATGCCAACTGCTGTCCCGGTGTATGGAGTGCCCTCTGTTGAATCGAGCACTGTCACAGTATTCGTGGCAATGCTGTTAATGGCGATATCTGAACCTGTACGAGGGATCAACCGATATTCATAAAACCCCTTTGTCCTTGGGCGAATTCGTAGATAATTGTTTTGGTTAATCGGTGCGCTACCTTGCACACAAAAGACCTTAGGTATGCGGACAAAAGTGTTTTGCGGTTGGCCATACTCTTGGACAGGACGAACCCAAATTGAAAAGCAGGATGAACGCTTGAAGTATTTATCCATGCGTGGCGTGGACAAATTAATGTCGTCCTCATCCAGTTGAAACAACTTGGTAGGCGAGGGGATAGCGTTGAAGTTGCATAGCCCTGAAGCACGATTCCAGACTTGACTTCTGATGCCAAGTTCAATTACTTCAGCGTCCCTACGCACTGGACGAATTGTTGCAATGTTCAGACGACACACGTTATAAAACGCCGCCCCACAATGCTTGTTTGGGTTAAAAGTGTCACCTTCGTATCCACCAAGAGGCTCCTCAACAGCTCTCCTGCCTGGAATACCAATCTCAGCCACCCCTAAAACAGCGACACACTTGAAGGTGATAAAAATTTGGTCCCCAGTATTATCTCTTTTTTCGACGATCCAAGAGCTTGAGCCAATAATCCATCTCGTCCCAACGACCAGCAAATCAGACGCCCGTTCGCGCCAACCCTTGGCGGTATTAACAAGATCTTTAAGGTTTACCTCTGTGCCATCAAAGTCATCTTTTTCAAGGTCTTCCCATTCTTTGTCTCTGTTGTCAATTTCAAAAATTGCCGTATCTCCATCGTTGATAGATACGATCGTTTTGTTTTCATGTTTAGTGCTGTTATGTTGCACAAATCCCATATGGCGTGAATAAGCTCTTCCGACGCCAGGCTGCCCCGCTTCCTCACCTGAAATGTGCAAGACATCAGCCAAGCTGCCAGCAATCTTGCGGCGTTTTGCTTGTATTTCGCGGCGAGCTTCTACATTGTCAGGCCCCAACGTAGATACAAAAGGTGCGCTGATAATTTCCCAGTTGAAGCGGTATGCGCTGCCATTGTGGATCGGTGTGCTGGTTCCAAATGTCGTATCCCCGCTTGGGGTATAGGCCATTGAAAAGCCGTTGCTAAATTGGCCGTCATCTGTTGGAGCGGTAAAGATTGTTCTACCAACCGTGCCAGTAGCACCAGGGCCTTCAGTGCCATGCAGCAACTTGGCAGGTCGATTGCTGCCTTGCTCTGATGACCAGTACAACGCAAAGTCTTTGTTGCCCAAAGAATTAAGTGCCGCCGTTCCAATCAAAATTCCAGCAAGGTCTGGCTCGTCTACCCCAAATTCACCCGCGACATAAACGCCTTCAAATGCTTGGTATGCGCCATATGCATAAAGCCGACTCCATACCAATGCAGGCGCAAGAATCAGGCCGCCTGTCAAGACTCCATCTAGTCCAGTTCCACGCTTGCCAAATGGGATTGGGATTGGCTGATTAAGCTCAGCGAGACTTGAGATATTGTCAAAATTAGTCGCTTGATTGAAGCGTGTTGGGCCAATTTGATCCGCAAGTTTTCGCCCTCTTACCCCACGCTTGCTTTGCAGAGGCTCAACAGTAGGAGCCTTTGGTGCAAGTAATACGCTGACTGCTGTTGACGCAAGACCAATCGCAAGGCTGACAAGAACCGTAGTGATTGATATGGGTTCATTTACAATTTCAGGTATATGGTCATACTCAGCTGGCCGCACTCGTTGGCGCGACATTGCATGACGAATTAACTCGCGATATTCATCCTCACTGCAGCCAATCGCTTGTATTAATGACTTTTCGTACGGTAAGAGCGGCGGATTGTAAGGTACTCCGCCGGTTTCCAGTCCACTGCGGAGATTGAGCTGTTGATGTAAAGGACGCCACTCTGCCATATGACTCCGAAGGCCAACGGCCTAACGCCCAACAAGACTATGTCCCCATCATAACTGGGCTGTTCAACCCGGTCACAGAAGACATTCAGCTCCCTTAAGACCTCGCGTGGCGTCATCCCGTACCAAACGCCCTTCACTCCCGGATTTTTAATGCCCAGCTGCTCTAGGGCATCGATCACCAAATGGATGCAATCATCCTTGCCGTAGCTGTACTTACGGCCTATCAGATCACTACACACTGACTTGAGAGGTGAATGGAATATTGCCGACCTGCTGCCGATACAAGCGACGGCCTGGCACATTTGCCTGAACAGCGTCTAAAACTGAATTTAAGCTGATCTGAATTGCGGTCTCGTCCCAGCCGCCTGCTGAACACGCACCAAAATACTCATACAACGTCTTCTGTACGGCATACGTTGACGAGTCCCATAGAACTGTCGTCACCTTGGCGACATACACGTTGTCGAGCGCTTCAACGACAAAGTTGCGGGTGATCTCGGCGTTTGCGAACTGCAGCGTTGCGTTTAAGTTGTCGCCTTGTAATGAAGCGACTGCTCCACTAAAGCCAAACGGCAAAAACGAATAAATGCCGACGTTCTGGCCAACCGCATAATTTTGAAAGTGGTACTGGTTCAAGCCACCAGTTGGTCCGACATCAAGCAGGTGGCCGTAAGTAAATTCCATCAGAATGCCAAGCTCCTACGAACAGCAGTTGAATTTTGCAGTGATCTCATGGTCCGGCGTTCGCCTTCTGTTGCACCGCGTTGAGCAGCTTGCTGCATTCCCTGCTGGAACTGCTCTGCTGTCACATAGTCCACATTATTGATCCGTTCCACCGTGTAACGGACATCGATTGCCGCACCGCCAACAGCTCCCACCCCGTCAGTATCAGCCGCGCCACCGCTTGCAAGTCCACTAGATGCGCCGCCTGTCCGTTGATAACGATTCATCGCTGCCTTCATCCCCTCGTTGCTTACAACTTGGCCAGACCGGCCTGGGACAAACAACTCAGGGCCACGCTCGCCAACGATATAAGGATTGCCGCCAGCAACAGGGCCACCATCGGCCTTAAAAAGCCTGCCGAGGGCGCCTCCTAGTCCGCCGCTCCCACCGCTGCCAAGGCTATTAAAGAAAGTATTCAGGCCAAATTGTATGAGAGTTTTACCAATGTCCTTGAGCACACCTTGAGCAATGTCAGCAAGGCTCTTAGTCCCATCAACTGCGGCCACTAATGAGTCAACAATTCCGCTTTGAATGCTGTCACCAATTGACTTGTATAGGTTTCTCATTTTTTCCGCCTGCTGCTCTAAGGCATCATCTATTTTTTGCCCCTCTGCAAATACATTTTCAAACACGTTCTTGACGCCATCCAGCCTAACTTCGTTAGACTTAGCAATTAAGTTAAGGTTTTCCGTCATAACTTTAGCTATATTTTTTTCATGCGCTATTTCAGCATCTCGCAATGCACGCCGCTCCTCAAGCGGCATCATTTGAGCTTCTATAATTCTTTGCTGCTCAATTTCTAATTTTAGACGTGATTTTGCAATTTCATCAGTTGAATGCGCTAACTGCTGTTGCTTCTCTAGCAAAGCATTCATTTCAACGGTTAAATCTTTTCGCTCGCGTAGTGTCTTTGTAGATCCTTTGCGTGTGCCTGCTCCCGAGCCAGCGGTTAAAGGTGGCAGCGTCGGCACCGTGGTGTCAACCTTGGGAAGATTTACAGCATCCATTCCAGCCAATCTGTCTTGCATCAAACGGAGAAGAATATCTCTTCGATTGCCGCCCATTTTTGCAAGCTGAGTAGATGCTTCCCGCATCCCTTCTAAGCCTCTGCCTCCAACGCCGGTTCCTTCAAAAAGCTCCGCCGCTCCTTGGACATTAAAAGGCAGCCTGCCGCCTTGGATTGCTTTTCGCGCAGACGCTGCCCCAGGGTTTGTCATCGCAAACATGAGGTCGTTGATTTGCGTTAAAGCATTATTTGTAAGATCAAAAATTTTCTTTAACATCGGCGCTAAAAGAGCGCCAAGAGCTTGCGCAATCCTTTGCACATTATCCACCAATGTGCTCAATTTGCCCGACAATGTGTCTGATTGGGAGATAGCACCGTTGGCATACATGCCGCCAGTGTCAGTTAATTTCTTCAGCGCAAACTCTGCTGCTTCAGCGCTTATTTGGCCTTTCTGCAGCGCCTTGCTAAATTCTTCCCCGGTCAAGTTGTATTCTTTTTTTAATACCCCGGCTAAATCAACACCACGCTCTTGCAGCTGCAGCAACTCTTCTGTTTGCAACTTTCCCTTCGCTTGGATTTGGCCAAACGCTGTTGTGATGCCGCCAAGGTCTGCTCCAGTTGCACCTGCGACATCCCCTAATCGCTTTGTAATATCAACCAGCTTTGTAGTCTCAACGCCGAAAGCCTTAAGGCGTTTAGCTGTGTCAATTAGCTCAGTGCTTGTAAATGGCGTAACTGCACCAAAATCTTGAAGCTCACTAATAATTCCCTTGGCAGTGTCCAAAGAACCGGTGAGAACCTGCAAACTTCTGGTTTGCTTTTCAAGCTCTGCCGTATTGGCAAAAACAAATTTGGCCGCTCCAGCCAAAGCTGCCGCAGTGACAAAACCTTTTACAGCGCCTGTCAATCCTTGAATATCAGACGCAGCTTTCTTTGCACTCTTACCTTGTGCAACAAAACGTCCTTTACTATTCCTCAAGCGTTGATTCATGCCTCGAGTGGCACTGTCAAGCTTTGTCGTCGCAGCCGTGACCCTCTTCAAAGGGTTAATGGCTTTGGAGGCGTCAACGATTAGCTCAATGGAAGACCTAGCCACAACCGCCTCAGCACTGCCCCAATCTTACCGCTGCCTCATCTTTGCGCGATGCATTGCTTTTTCCTGCTCTTCGTTTTTGACCTCGTAGAACGCAGCAAAATAAACAAGCTCCGCATCGGTCAGTTCCGTGCGAAGCCTGCTGACTGTCATGCCCAGCTCGCAGGCCAGATGGAACTCAAACAGAGTCCACTTGTCCTGCTTTAGTCGTTTTTTGCGTCTTCTAGGTCAACCTCTTCGGTAAGGCCAAACAAAAACAACTCAATGTCGTTCAGCACAGACTCTGGGAGTTTGCGTTGCAGTTTTGCCGCATCAGCAGCAGCAAATGCTTTTGTCCCATCCTCAAGCTCAGCCACTTGGCACAACATCTGCGTGCTCATGTCTAGGGCCTCTTCACCAGCTAGTGCTTGCGCTTTTTTGCGGTCTGCCCTGGTGATTGGCTTGAAGTACAAATCAACAATTTTTTCGCCTTGCTCGTTCATCAGCTCGAACCTACGACGCTGGTTAAGGTCAAACGCCCCAACCAGCAAGTCAACTGTCCGTTCAGTAATGGCCATTTAAGCAACACATTTGCTGCTTAAATATAGCCTTATTACTGCAGATTGAGAGTAATTGCGCCGCTGGTAATAAAGCTACAGCTAACAGTCACAAGCTCACCCGCTGTAGAGGTGACCTCCATGTCAGTAATAATGCCTGCAAAACTTGCAGAATCAGTGCCGGCGCTGGTGCCAGTGGTGAAAAGCTCAAACGTAGCGTCTGCAGTGTCTGCAGCGGTGATTACGTCCTCAAGAAATGCGGCTTGGCCGGTAGCGTCAGGATCATAGACAAGCTCAACAGTGCCAGAGCCACTGATCATGCTGCCGATAAAAGAACGAAAGGTGTCGCCTTGCTTGGTGGTATCTAGTGTCTCTTTTGTTGTTGTCAGGCTCCAGCTTCGAGTGCCAACAATCGTGGCGTTGCTGCTGCCTGCGGCGTCAAATTGAACTGCGCCTTGTTCGCCTCGAATAGTGGCCATGGTCAGAGTTCCTCGATGGATTCAAAGGTCACACGGACCTGGGTTTGAAAATAGCCCTCGGGTGCTGGTGAAGCCAGTGCCTCTGGACCGATTGGAGCGTCGAAGAAAACCCCCGACACGATCACCCTATTGTAAAGGTCTCGGATTCGTTTTCCAATAACGTAATTAGCGCCAGGGCCTACGCCTTTGGCAGAAAATATGTTCAGGACAACCAAGCCAACGATGCGGTTTTGGGCGCTTGAGGTTGACCCTTGGCCAAGATATTCACTGGACCCAAAACTTGTTAAACACTGAACCCATGAACTATTGGGCGTCGGCTCATAGGGCATGTTGTGGAACACAACCGGGATTGCAGGACTGCTTGCAAGTTCTGTGGCCAGCCTGCCCTCAATGGTTGCCCTAATGGTGTTGAGATCTGCAGCAGCCATCAGCCTCTCCTAATGATCTTTTGATACTCGCCTTGAGCCCATGGTTCAAGCTCTTTGCCGATCAATTCAGGGAAGCCAGCAACAATGCCCTGACGTGTTCTGAACTCGCCTTGCCAAGACGGCGGCAGGTTTGAGCCGTAGCAAACAGGTTCTGCATATTCCGTAATGTTTGTCACTTCGCCAACGTAAGGCTTATCAGTCCGGCTTTGCCAAGCGTTTTTTAATGTGCCTGTATCAACAGGCGTTGCTGCTTTAACTCGGCCTTCCCATTCAAGCGTTGTGACTCTTACAAGTTGACGGATCTGCCCGTCCATATAGTTGCCGATCTGATTTAGCGGAATTTCTCTTGCCATCACTATGCCCTCAGGATTAACTCGTAGGTGATAGCAGTGTTCTCCTGCTCTGTTGTCTCAACGCTGATGATCTGATGGACAACAGTGCTGATAACAACTTTGTCCTTTGTGCCAGGGGCTGAGTCCAAGTCTTTAGCAGCAACCGTCAAACGTTTGTCACCAGCTTGAACCAGCTCATTAGCCTCCCTTTTGACCACATCCTCAAGGATGCCTTTCACCTCGCTGTCGCTTGTGCTTTCACCCACTTCGCCTGTTGTTGCGTTGTAAGTGCCAGGCGTGATGAACCGGATTGTCACATCACCGCCAAACTTGCTGATGACCTTATCAGCGACATTGACCAGTGAAGTGGCAATGCTCATCAGAGGTTGTAAGCGAGGCAAGCACCGCTAGTCAGCGTGATGCTCGTAATGACTCCACAGATCTCAGTGTCAGCAACAAAAGTCTCACCTGCCAAGCTGTTGCCTGTTGCATTCTTGACGGTGATTGCACTAATTACGCTGTCTTCCTTGAAATAGATCTTGCTGAATCTGCCGGTGTGCGCAGCAGTGTCAGAGATGAACTCGAAGCCGCCTGATAGATCCTCGTACATGGTCAGCTCCGTTTGATTGCAATGTTGCCTGGTCCGCTAATTCTAAGGCCCGTCAAGTACCTTTCAAACATTGGTGGCACACGATCAGCACCAATTGCACCCGTCTTGTCAGGCGTCACGTCTAGGTTGCCGATCTTGACGTTCTTAAAGTCCTCAAGACCGCCGAGGCTGATGCCGTCCACGTTGTTTTTCAGGTAGACGGCCATCTCAATTTGGGCACGCTTGACCTGATCTGGAATCTCCGTGTCTGTGAAGTAATCGTCAGAAATGCGAAAAGGGAAGCCAGTCGCATACGTATTGACATAGGTATCCGGCTTACGAACGCCTGTGCGCGGCCATTGCAGAGCTTGCGTGTCTGTTGCCCGTGCTCCAAGGAATCGTTCACGGTCAAGCCTCTGTGCTGCTGCAGCTAGCGCACGATTGCGAGTGTCATCATTGCCCGTTGTCCACTTGGAAACATCCGAGCTGGAAATCATTGCCTCAACAAAGGTGTCAGCCTCTGCCAGCGTCATGTAGCTGTTGGCGCTTGCCCCGCCCGCTGTTGCGTCGATTGATACTGCCATCGGGCTTCGGAATAGAAGTCTTTTTAGTCGGCTTGGGGGAAGCAGAGGCCACCGCTTGCGCAGCAGCCTCGCGTTCCTTCATCCGCCGAAAGGCGAACATGCCCATCAGGAGCTAGCGCCCTTGACAAGCACAAAGCTCAGCACAATCGCTTCGCTTGCAGTTGAGCCAAGATTGCCCACAGTGATCGCGAACGAACCAGCAGCGATGCTGTTGGCTTGGACGAGATAGCTGCCAGCAGTACCGGCAGAGCTGTGGTTGACCACGACCACATCAGTGGCGGTGACCTTGTCGTTGTTGACGGTGAAACTCACCTCAGCAGCACCGGCAAGCTCAGCGCCTGCCATGGTGATCTGACCGGACTCTGTGTTGAGAGTCACAGCGGTTCCTTTGTTGGTGGCCTGCGTAACAGTGCCGCCGTTGGTAGGGCCGATTGCGCTACCTGCTGTTGCCTCGAAAATGGATGCCATGGTTAGTTACCTCCTCAATCCAGTGCGCTGGTGGTGGTAATCCGCACGACGCCAATGTTGTTGGTTTCGTACACCTTGGTCCAGTTGCCCACAGTTTCCAGTTGTGCCCTTGTGGGGTTGGAAACGGAAGTGGAGAACTTAGAGCCGATTGGGTGATACACGTAGTGCAGATCAATCGACATGGCATCGCTCTTAGCGAGGATGTCACGATCGGTCTCGGTTTGAAGCCCGAGTTGTTCGCCGGAGCCAATGGCACCTTGGGTGAACATGTAGCTGGCATATTCGGTGGTGGCACCGGAACCAGCGGTCTGCACATCAGCAGACACGATCACGCGCATTCCCATGAAAGTGGGAACAGCAACGCTGCCAAAGGCGTTAGCCAATGAACCTTGGGTTGCCCCAGAGTCAGGCTGACCGTTGTTGTCGTAGATCATGTCGAGCGCACGGCGCTCTTTCAGGTCGTAATAGACCTTGGGGTGAACGCAGATAGCGGCCAACTTGTCGCCTTGGTCGCCCAGCAGAGACTGACCCTCAACAACCTGACGTGCAGTCAGTTGAGTTGGGGTGTCGCCTGATGCACCGTCAACGGCCAAAGCCGCATAAGCAGCAGAACTGGTGTCACCGACTGCGCCGAATACACCGGCCAGGCAGGACAACAGATCCTTTTGACGTTGGTTGGCAACGTAATCAGCAATCTTGTCGCCAATAGCAGCCATTGGGTCAGAACCGGCAGCCAGTGCAGCCAAGTCGCGTGACTCAAAAGCACGACCACGGTGCAGAACGACGCCAACTTGCTTGTCAGCTTCGATCTTGCCTGGGGTTAGCGAAGAGCTATCAGTCAGACGCTCAAAATCGCCTGACAGGTTTGCCTTGTAAAAAGGCACTTGAACGAAGTCACCACCATCCTCGGCGGCATTTAGCTCGGCCATTGGCTGAACCACACCGCTAGCCAAAAAGGCATCACGCTGAGTGGTTTGCTCAATGACGTACGGCGTAAATACCTCAGGAATGATGATGTCAGAGCGAAGAGTCGCCATGACAGATCCTCAAAAAATGGTTTTTACGGTGTGGGCGTAACCCTTATGGCTCGGCGTAACCGCGCCTATGCCTTGCATATTAACGGTTCGCTGCAGCTTTCAACCTTTCATACATATCCCGATCCGTTCTAAACAGTCGTGATTGCTCTGTGAGGTTGTAAGTGTCCTTTGCGAATGGATTCTTTGTTCCAGGCGGAACATCGCCGCCTCCACTGCGACCTGCCGGCGCTCCGCTGCCTTGTGGCTTTGGTGCTTTCTGCATATAGCTAGGCAAAGTTTTGGCCCACTCACTAATCGGCTTACGCTCGTAGCCATTGACAACAACAACGGTTCCGTCAGCTTCCCGCTCAATCTGATTGGGGTTTAGCAGCTGTGCCTTGAACACAATGCTGGGGTCATGCACCACGTCAGCTAGTGCGGTGTTGGCAGGGGTAATCAACTCCAGCTCTCGCACTTGTGCTTCAAGGTCAGTGATGCGCTTGTCCTTTTCTTCCGCCGCCTCACGGAACTGCTGCTCCAAAGCTTGTCGCGCTTCGGTGTATTTGCCTTCTGATTCCAGCTTGCTTTGTTCAGCCTTGCGCTTGAAATCTTTCAGTGCCTCATAATCGTCAGGGACTTCACCAATCAGCTCGTTCTTTTGCAGTTTGCCGATAAGGTCGTAGTTTTTCTTTTCTAGAGCTGCGACACTTGCTTTTAGCTTGTCAAGTTCAGCGTTGTTTGGCGCTTCGGGAGACGTAATCTCCTGATTCTGCTCTTCAGACATGAATAACCCGTAAGGTTGTTTTCACGACCACTTTACCCTTGAAGACCAATAAGCGGCAGATGTTTTGCCTTTAGCGATGTTCTTTGCGTGTCTAGCTTTGAAAGATTTGCGCTTTGCCTTGTCTGCTGCGCTTTCACCTTTGCGCGGACGTTTAGTCTTTGCGCCTTGCTGGCCGAACCTAATCAGCCGAGGGTTGCCTCCATCATTGATGACCACCGCATGACTTTTGCTGGGGTGATTAGGAGTGCGGATTGGCTTATCAAAGCCCGCGAACGTATGGCCGCCCCTCTGAATGCTCATTTGCCTTTCTTGGTCATTGCCAAGCGATGCGCTTGAGAAAAGCTCATGCCCTCACGCATCTTGCGCTTCATGAAATCCATGTGCGCCTTTGTGTGCCCGTGATCTTTTTGATGCCTCGCAAGGGTATTTTTTTGACGAGTCGTCAACCTCACTTTTTCTTGCCCTTGGGCTTCTTGGTTTTAGGTGCAGCACTGAGTTGCGAACGGGTTTTCAAGACTGAGTTGCCAGTGCTCTCTGATTTGATTGCAATGACAGGATCTGCCTTAGTGCCACGTCGCGTGATTGTGCCGCCTGACGGCCCTTTAACAGTGAAAGCTCCTTCCCCTTTCAGGGCAGTCACTTTCCCGTAAGTGCGAACGCCGTCATAGACCCAACTGACACGTGAACCCTTTCTCATTTTTTCTTGCCTCCTTTCTTTTTTTTCTTTTTAGGGGGACGGCCCGCCTTAGAGCCGTACGTACCTTTACCCATTGGCATCAGTCGTCTCCCTTAGACCCTTCCTTTTTAGCAGCCTTGCCCTTTGGTGTGGGCTTCTTGGGTGGGCAAGACAAAGGCGCTTCTGGCTCTTGAACGCTGAATTGATACTTCTTAGGCAGCTTACTCATTGGGGTAGCGACGTTTGAGCTGCTCCAAGGTTAGCTCTGATCCATCCGCACTAACAAACTTTCGGATGGCATCTGTTGGGCCATACTTATTCACCAAGCGGTTGAAGTAAGGCACCTTGCTTTTGCCTAAAACGTCCTGCTTTGTTGCCTTCGATTGCTTGTCCAGCCACTGCCCATATGTTTCGTTGTCAGGAACGCCTTCACCACGCACAGCCCGAGCACCTTTAAACGCAGAGTTTGGGCGGCGCAACTGACTAGGCGGTGGCGGTTCAATCCCCAAGCCTTTGTAATCAATGACCGGCACAGTGGTGGACCTGCAATTGAAATGCTGCGGAGGCGTTGGACCTTTGCCGTAGTCAAACTCTTGCCCATCAAGCGCACGACATATTGCGCTAGTCCTGCTGTCCAGGGTTGCCACGTACCGATAACGCTTGGTCACATCTTGGTTTGCCTTGTAAACCTGTTGGCTCGCTTCATTTGCTACCTGGTTGATGCTCGTACGCACCATCGCGTTGACTTGGTTGTTCGCCACGGCTGTCACCTGCCCTCCGGCTTGTGCGATCTGACGCAAGCTGCCAGGTTGCCCAAAGCGAAGCCGACCTTTTAACTGCCGTGCAATCTGGTCAGTTGATTCGCCAGTCAGCAGCCCATTGCGCACAGTCTTTGCAAATAGATCGGCCTGCGATTCAGCAAGCCCACGAAACGACTTCTGAAGCACCTTGCCATTAGGCAACGTAATAGTTGTGCCCTGCGCAGCCGTCAACCGAAACGTCTGCGGCGAACCAGCGACAGCAGCTTGCAAGTCATCGCTAAGCGACACCACGTTGATTGCTGTCGGGTCAACCGTTGCCACTGACTGAGCAAACTGCGGACTGATCTGCACGCTGCGGATTTGACTGCGCAACTCAATCGGCAACGCACGCCGCAACTCATTCGCCACAAACTCGCTTTGCAGTACGGCTAACCCCTGCAGATCATCCACAACCGCAAGCGTGCTAGTGCCAGCCCAGCCATCAAGCGACTCTTTCAGTTGCGCAAGAATCGCCCTAAGCCGTGCAGCTTTCGCAGGCGCAGCAAGCTCATCAATCCCACGGAGCTGATCAACAGCATCCAAAATAAGATCGTTGTATGTAACAGCAATCCGCTTGGCAACGCTGTTGCTAAATCGATTGAGGTCGATTGCATTTCGATACAGCTCCGAAGGTGTGCTCATAAATCATGCAGATCCAACCGCTCAGATTTTTCAACGCAGATAACAGAGACATCCGCGCCGATGGTCAAAGCGTTGCCGACAATGTCGCTGAACTCTTGGATCACTTCCGCATCCCTTTTGTTTACACGAGTTTCGGTGACGCTATAAATCCCGTCTTCGTCATACCAAGTGACGCGAACTACTGCATAAACCTGCTGCTTAAGCTGCTGCCTGACGTAGTACAGATACTGCTTATCAGGTTCTTGCTTCTCGGTTTTCCTCAGTTTGTCAATCCAGCTCATCAGTGACCTCCGGGTCTTCATCCGGCATTGTGGCCTCAGTCTCAACCTCGGGTTCAGGCTTGTCCATTTCAATTAAGCCACCGGTCTGAGTGGCTTCGACTTCCTCTTCAACGTTAAACTCATCGCCCAGCACTTCGCCGGCTGACAGCTGATTAAGCAGCGTCTCCTGAGTAATCGTTCCAGCGGTGTACAGCTGCAGCAATGCCTGAATCTCCTGCGGCTCTAGGCGTGTTGCTAGGAAGTCGCGGTTAATAAAGCTGCTGCCGATCTGCGATTGCTGCATGTACTGCGCGTGAAACGTCAGGCAGTTGTCAATCAGGTCTTGCATCTGCTGCGCAATCACCATCATGGTGCTGTCGCCTTGGCTGCGATCGATCCGCTTGGCTTCTGCTGTTTCTGCGCTGAGCTTTTGCCCGAGCACTGCAGCAAGGCCCAGTTCATTGATCTGCTGTGCAATCTGCTCAAGCCGCTGGAACTGTGCGCTGTAGCTGTTGCCAGATGGCTCGATGTATGAAGCCGATGCCGATTCTGGGAGTGCTAAAGCTTCGCCTGGGCCTGCGCTGATTTCTTCCGCCGATTGCGGGAAACCAAAAATCGCGAGCATCGGAACTGCCGAGATATGCAGCTGATTGTCCAGATCAGACTGCACTTGATACGCCTTCAGGTTTAGCTCTGCAATGTCAGCCAGTGGTGGCCGCGACTCAAGAACACCAACGCGGTTTGCATAAGCAACAGCAAACGGGATCTCGCTCAAACTGGTTCTGCCTTCATCTACTAAGCGGAAATCACCTTTGTCATCCTTCTGATGGATCTCAAACGCGCCGGGCGTGAGCACGCGCACCTGCTCAACCTGCTTTTCGCCGTAGAGGCCATCAGGAACGGTGATCTTTTCTATCAGCCTGACCATCGTCAACTGCTGCTTACCGTCGGCTACTTCAGAACGCCAACCAAGAATGTCACGCGGTGTGTATTGAGTCCAATAGGGGCGGCCATT
>Ga0208666_1000434_pt1 | contig 19959 bp, 41 predicted proteins | sample 5B_taG_FD_184078 | JGI IMG/M metagenome (GOLD analysis project Ga0208666, IMG submission 184078) | Marine viral communities from the Subarctic Pacific Ocean - 5B_ETSP_OMZ_AT15132_CsCl metaG (SPAdes) (version 2) | ecosystem: Environmental > Aquatic > Marine > Oceanic | place: Pacific Ocean...
TAGAAAAGCACAGATGTTAGCACTCGCCTACAAACGAGCAGGTGGTGGTTATAAATAATGGCTCTCAAGAAATCACAGAAAAGTCTACGCAGGTGGACAAAACAAAAATGGCGCACCAAGTCTGGTAAGCCGTCATCTAAAACTGGAGAAAGATATTTACCAGAAAGATTATTAAAATCAATGACTTCTTCAGAATACGCATACGAAACTCGCAAGAAAAGAAAAGCAAAAAAAGCAGGAAAGCAACGAGCTAAGTATTCAAGAAAAACAAGAAAAAAGATGCGTAGATATTCATAATTTATTATATTCTTAGAAATATAAATAAAGTAAGGAATACTATGAAACTAGAAGAACAACAATCCAAACTAAAAGAATTAGTAGATCAATTTAATCAATGCAATGAGCAAATTCAAATGCTACAAGCAAATAACGCAGAATTGCGTATGCAAATAGCAAAACAACAAGGAGTTATAGAAGCACTACAATCTTTAGATAAAGGCAAAAAAAATGCCAAAACTTAATGTAGTAGCAGGAATAATTGATAAAGTAGTAGATAAAATCGATGACTTTACTCTGGATAAAACAGAAAAAGCAGAACTTATACAAGACATTAACAAAGCTCAAATTGAAGTTAATAAAGTTGAAGCCAATAGCAATAGTTTGTTTGTTGCAGGTTGGCGTCCTTTTGTTGGTTGGACTTGTGGAGTAGCATTATGTTATCACTTCGTACTACAACCGTTCTTACTTTTTCTTGTATATTCATTTGGCTATCAAGTGGATTTACCAGTATTCGATATGAGTACATTGACAACAATACTTCTCGGACTCTTAGGTTTGGGGGGAATGCGCTCATTCGAGAAAGTAAAGAAATCGGCGTAATGGAATTTAATGATATTATAGAAAAAGTTTTGCAACACGAGGGAGGATATGTCAATGACAAAGACGATCTTGGTGGAGAAACTAACTATGGTATTACAAAACGCTTTTATCCACATCTAGATATTAAAAATCTAACAAGAGAACAAGCAAAAGAAATATACTACAAAGACTATTGGATTCCGTCCAAAGCATCTAAACTTCCTACAGACTTAAGATACGCTTACTTTGATTGTGTAGTTAATACTGGACAATATCGTGCAGTAAAGATATTGCAACAAGCGTGTAATAATAAAAATACATTTGAAATCAAAGAGGACGGTAAGATTGGAGCTGCTACAATATCAGCTTGTAAGAAATTAGAGGCAGATAGATTTATTTCATATAGAATCTTATTCTATTCTTTGTTAATTTCAGATAACCCTACACAAGAAAAATTTTGGTATGGTTGGTATAAAAGAGCTAAAGGAGAATAAATGCCTACATATATTACAGCTAGAGATCTAAAAGATGCTTATCCTAATTTAGATGAGTTTGATACTAAAAAACCAATATATAGCTGGACTGTTGATTCAGGCACTAGATATGTTTCTCACGATTCTGGATTAGTAACTGCGTTATTTGTAGACGGAGCTAATCAAGGATCAGCACAAGCAAATAAAGCTGCTGTAGACGCAAATGGAGAGTGGTTTTATGATAGCTCTGTTGATGCTATATATTATTACAATGATACTAATAATCCTGAAGATTTACTAATGGAAGCAGGAGAAGATTTTGCAACTCTTAAAACAAGAGTAATGAAAGACGCTAGTGATTATGTAGATTCTAAATTAGACTCTACTTTACCAAGAGAACAGTTTTTATTAAAAGACGGAACTTACGATTATCTTATTAGACGATTAACTTCTTTAATTGCTGCTTTCTTTTTAGTAAAAGGAAAAGATCCAACAAGTCAAATAGCTGTAGCTTTATTTCAAGAAGCGCAAATGCACATTGAAGATTTAAATAGTGGCAAAGCAAAGTTAGGTTATCAAAACACAGGAGATGCTTCTAAAGGTATTGTAAGAAAAATGTCTGTGTCTGGAAGTCTTAATATTGTTGATACTAGAGGAAATTACTATGGTAGTTATGACAGATTAAAAGTTATTGTAACAACTGGTGGTGCAATAGGTACTGCTAAATATTCTGTATTTGCTAAAGATACAGACGGATTAAAAAATAACTTAGTTTTACAAGACGAAATTATAAATGGAGATTATCAAGAATTAGCAGCAGGATTGCAGGTAAGATTTCAGGGATCGTCAGATAGTTCTACTGCAACACAAAATGATGAGTGGGAAGTAGAAGTTACTGGTATATACGAAGAAACAGAAAATGCCTCAATGCGTTCAGTAAAAATGACTCGTAAAGATTTCAAACAATTCTATCGAGGTAAAAATGGCTCTCGCATCTACTAATGCTTGGAAAGTAAATGTAGAAGAATCTATACAAAACGCTATTAGAAGCGAATTTGGATCTAGTATTGCTATATTTAGATCAAGAGATTTTGAATATACAGGAAATCGTTTTTGCATTATAAGAGGATTAGATTCAGAATCTAACAACACGATGTATTCTAGACTGTCTAGCACATATAATTTATCTTTAGATTTTTATATGCAAGATTTGAAAAGAAATGAATTAACTGTTAAATCTTTTTTTAAGCTAGTATCAAGATTAGAAGAAACAATTTATTCTTTGTTAGAAATTGATCCATTGTTTAGAATAGAAGTTACAGAAATAGAATACGAAGATGATATAGATTTTAATGGATACAGAAAAGCATCATTTAGTTTATCAGTAAGGAGCGTAAGATAATGGCCTTAAATTTTAACAATATCACATACGAAAAAATTATGACTCCGTTAAGAGATAAACTTAAAACAGAGTTTAAAGGATCATTGCCGATATATTTTGACAATCAACAGCAAGACATAGGAAGTAAATCATTACGCATATATCCTACAACACAAAGATTAGAAAAAAATAGAACTAATTCATTTTTAAATTCTTATGAGTTAGAAATGGATTATGTAATAAAAACAAATAAAAACAGCGAAAAAGCATTAGATCAAATGTATAAAGATGTATCGAGAATAGAAACAGTCTTGTTTAATAACTCACACGGTGGATCAATACCTTATTTTTACGCAGCAATGCCTGAAATAGAACATAATATTGATATTGATTTAAATGATGTATATGCCTCAAGAGTAACAGTTACTGTACTATATGAAGAGGTACACGAGAAGTTTTCTAAGTTTATTACTTCCAATGATAAATTCTTTGTATTATCTAATGGATCTTTTTATATTGTAAGGAGTTAATTATGGCTAAAAAATATAAATTAAAAGACGAACTTATGCCTAGAAAACCTAGTTTTCTTGGACTAGATTATTCAGACTGGGCAAAACTAAATAGTGGCAAATCTATAGAATTAGATAAAATGCCAGAATTAGCAAAAGATTATTTAGAAGAAATAAAATCAAAAGTTAAAGAGGTAAAGTAAAATGGCAAATCTTAGTACAGCATATAGTCCAAAAGAATTTGAGCTAGCTATCGCTCACGAATCAACTGTAGGTACAGCAAGTTCTACAGCATCAGATTATATATTAATCAATATTGATTCAATCGAAATGCCTGCATTAAATCCACAACAAGTCTTAGATGTAAGACACGGAGCAGGTAGAACTTTAAAAGAAGTAGATATGTTTTTAAACAACAATTTAACTGTGAAAGAAATTAGCTTTTCTGGTGTAGCAGATGCTACTGTTTTACCTAAGCTAGTAAAAAACATTACACAGGACGCTAGTGGCGCTTCTTCTATAGGTGTGTCTTACGATCCCTCAGAATTAAAAGTAGGCGATAGTACATCAACAGCAGATACTGGTACTTTTAGTGTGTTATTAAATGTTCCTGAATCTAGTAACTCTATGTTATTTACTGGCTGTGTTTTAACTTCACTAACTTTAAGTGGAGATATTGCTGAAGAATCTGGTAGAATTAAAATGTCAGGAACTTTTAAAACAGGTATGAAACCAGCTTTTGATAGTGATTTAAATCCTACTAGCACAGCTCACTTTAATACAAACTATTTTGCTACTGATTATGGAGATGACGCAGATACAAATGCAGTAACAGTTATTGCAGGTGTTGCAGATCCTATTCTAAAATCATTTAGCTGTAATATAGAAAATGATGCACAGTTTATGGGTTTTAATGCAGCTGGAGATTATCAAATTATAGCGAGAGCTTTACCAGAATGTATTGTAACATTTGACTCTGTTATTAAGTATGATGCAGATACTGACGGATTAGTTGCCTCTTTTGAGCAACAATCAACAGGTACTGTTGTTAATACATTAACTGCAAAAGATAGTGTAACTAGAAATATAGATTTTTCAATACCAAAAGCAATTATTACAGATGTATCTTTTTCAGAAGAAGAAGCTATGTTCTTGTCAGTAAGTACAAGAGGAGTAGCAGGTACATCAGGTAGTTTAATTGACATCACAATACAATAAACAAGCAAGGAATAATCAATGTCTAAAAAAATCACGCTTAAGAGTGGCATTAAAGCTACGCTTAAAGAAATGTCCGTAGACGAATTTGACAAATGTATGGATTTCGTAGATTACGAAACCAAAGTCGTAGACGGAAAAGAGCAAACAGTAATTAAAAATCAATTCTCAGTAAGTACATTTTGGATCAGAAAAGGTGTAAAAGGAGCAGATGATAAGTTTATTAAGTCTTTATCTATTGAAGATAGAGGAGAACTTCAAGTAGCTATACAGGAATACAATAGCCTGGGGGAATAGAATCCCTCACACTTAAACTAAACATACTTATAGATGACTGGTGTGAGGGTTGTGCATATCACACTTTTCCATACCAAGCTAAGTTACCTCTTAAAAAAGATACCAGCGTTCACACCTTTACATCTATGAAAGATGTTTGGTATGTTATCGGTTTATTAAAACAAGAAGTAGAAGAACATAACAAAACAAATAAAAAGCAGTTCTCATTAGAACAAGCTATCTTATCACATATACCTTTTTTTTGTTGTCCTAATCATTTTTTATCAAGAGAATATCAACAAGATATACAACGATACCTATATTGCAAGAAAATGTCGGTAGCACCTTATCCAGGATCGTTCGGAGATCAACCTAAAAATTGGATTAGTAAGTGCAATATTATAGAGAATATGTTAAATTATGTTGAGCAAAAACAAACCATAAATCAAAATGAGTAAAAATTTTAAAGTACAAGTAGAGTTTAGTCCAATCGGAGATCAGGATTTAATAACTGCTTTAAAAGCGTTAGCTGCTGAACAAACAAAATTAAGTAAAGCAAATGCTAATCTAAAGATAAGTGCAGAAAGAGTAAATCAAGCACAAATTCGTACAAAAATGCTTTTAGATAAAGCTACATCAGCAGCTATAAAAAATAAAATAGCTGTTGAAAAACTTAAAACACAAAAGCAAATTTTAGAAAAAAGATTAGAAAAAACAACAATAGCATTAAAAAGATACCAGCTAGGATTAAAAAGCACTACACGAACAGGTGTAGTAGCAACTAGAAATAATCGTTTATTAAGTAATAGTTTTGCTACAATTCGTAGTACATTATTGCTTGCGTCTTTTGGTGTTGGTTTAGTTTCTAGTAGTTTTATTAGACTTGCAGCATTAGCAGGAGAACAAAAAAGAGTTGAGGATCAATTAGCTGTTGCTTTAGGAAGAACTTCACAAGCATTATTAGATCAGGCCAGCGCATTACAACAAACAACTGGATTTGGAGATGAATCTATTATAGCAGCACAAGCACAGATTGCTGCATTTACAGATAATGAAGAGGCAATTAAAAGATTAACAGTATCTACATTAGACTTTGCAACAGCGCAAGGTATGACGCTTAACGAGGCAGCTAAGCTATTAGGTAAATCTATTGGATCATCTACTAACGCATTATCAAGATACGGTGTAACTGTTACAGGAGCAGTTGGATCTACTGAAAGATTAGATAGCGCAGTTGCAGGTATAGCTCAACTTTTTGGAGGTCAAGCTACTGCAAGACTATTAAGTTTTAACGGACAGCTAGAATTAGCTGCTGGTAATATAGGAGATGTAGGAGAAGATTTAGGTGCAGAATTAGTACCTCAACTTACAATAGCATTGAAAAACTTTAACAAGTTTGCATTGATTGTACAAAATAATAGTAGAGCATTTGAGGCATTACAAGCAGGGTTAAAACTAGGTGTTGTTATACTTAGTACATATTTCATAAGATTAAATGCTATAAGAAAAATATTGTTATTTATTCCAAAAGCTATAGCTAATGCTTTTAAAGGTACTGGAACATTTACAAAAGCTCTTCGTATAAGCTCTACTGCTGCTAAAAACTTTAGATCAAGACTTCAAGGATTAACAAAAATATTTAAAAAAGACGGTATAGGTGCAGCAGCGAAAGAGGGTGCTAAAGCAGTTAGACTTTTTGATAAAAGAACAGTTGCAACAGGAGCGCAAAGTTTAATAACCACTTTAAGCATTGGATCACTAGCTACATCATTTACTGGATTAGGTAAAAGTATAGCTGGAGCATTAGGTTTTAAAAAAACAAATAATGTTGTAGATAACAAACAAGTTAAAACGCAACAACAATTAAATATGGAAACAGCTAAATATTTAGAACTTATTTCTAAAGAAGCTATTGCAATAGATAAGCTAAATCAAAAGCAATTTATATTGGCTTCTAATACACAAACAGAAGAAACGCAAAGAAAGGCATTGGTAAAAACTCTTGGAGAAGTAAATAAACAATCTGGACTGCAAATAGAGTTAGGAGAAATTAGAAGTATACAAGATTTGCAAAATGCTATTGCAACACAAGAAAAATTAGCATTAAATGATGAAGAAATACAGAAAGCTCAAGACTTAGCTGCTACATTATTTAATTTAAATATGATACAAGAATCAGGTAGTATTTCCAATGCAAAAGCTACACAATTAAGAATATCTGCTTTATCACAATTAGCTGGATCTTTTGCACAGTTAAACGAGGGTAGTAAATCAGCATCACTAATATCTTTAAGATTACAACAAATTGAAGCTGTAGCATCTGCATACAACGCACAAAACAGGTTTTTAGAAATGAAACCTCCTCGTCCTGTTTTAGGTAGATTGGCATTAGCGCAAGGTTTAGCAAATGCTGCATTAATTGAAAAACAAGCTAGTAAAGCAAGAGCTGCTGCAACTGGTGCTGACTTTGTAACGCAAGGATTTACTCGTATGACTGTTGGAGAAGAGGGAGCTGAAAGAGTACAAGTCACACCGTTAGGTGGTAACAACAGAGCTGGATCTGGTGGTATGAGAGATATAACTGTAAATATAAATGGAAATGTTGCAGGTACTAATGAATTTGTAAGAGATGTGTTAATTCCCTCAATAGAGGATACAATAGACAGAAACTTAGCATAATGGCTTTAACAGCAACATCTAATTATAAAAATGCTCTTGATGCTAACATAGAAGAAGAGTGGTTGTTTGAATTAAGAAATAATAATTATCCTGCACCAAGTGATCCACAGCCAGCAGATACATCTAATTTTGTCATAAGACTTGGAACAAATGAAGTAGCTCACAGCAGTATAAGTGATATGAATTATCACGGTTTTATTTTAAATAAACCTACACTTAGAGAATCTATTGACTTAGCTAGCTCTACTGCTAAAATAGGTAATATTAGTATTACTTGTGCAAATCAAACACTTTCTAACCATAGTAAAAAACTATCAGCAGAAATATACGGTGGATCAAATACTTATTTAAATCATCAAGTGATTGTGTATTCAAGAGTAGGTGGCAACAGTCTTAAAATATTTGACGGTAGATTAAAAGATGTAAAAATGGACAATGCTGATACAGTTACTTTAACACTAGCTGTAAACAATCCGTTAGATGTAATATCTATACCAGAACTACAATCAAAGGCAGGTAATTATTATCCTGTATTTTATGGTACAGGTACACCAGAAACATCAACAGTTCTTAGTCCAAGTTTTGTAGATGCTGCGAGAGTATTTCCTGTTCAGGTAGACAGTTTAAATAATGATTCATATAATTGTTTATTGCACAAAGCAGTAACAGACGGTAGACTTCATTATCCTGTAAAAGATCAATACGATGAAACAAACTTTCCTATTTTCGTGCCAATGGACGAGGCCAACAATACATCGACAACAACATACGAGGGAGAAACAAATAGCAATAAGAATATAATTACAACGGATTTAGATTTAGAAAGAAGTTACTTAATTCGTCCACAGTCAGTAACTGATCCAAGTACAGCAAGTGGATCAGGTAATGGTCTAGGTTTAGTTGTTACTAACTCTGAAAATGCTCACGATGCAACAGGATCAGGAACTAGTGCTACTTTTAGTTTTCAGTCTGATGCCAATGAAACATTGCAAGGCACTTATGAAATGACAGATTTTCCAAAAGAAGATCACGCTATATCAGAATTAAAATTTAGGTTTACACATCAAGTTAGTGCATTTCAAGAGCGTGACGGAGATTTAACAATAACACTAAGAGTGTTGGCTTTTTGGAATAACTTATCAAGCTTTGAGCAAGTTCAATATACTGGTACTCAGGTAACAACTACTACAACATTTGATTTGTTAAATACAAGTTTATTTGGAACTTCTCTTGGTACAATGCCAGATAAAATACATTTATTTATTAGCTTTGCTAATAATCCTGATGATCCAGGTGGTGGTACATTAGATGATTTTAATAGTGCTACATTACTAGTAAAAGATATGTTTTTAGAAATAACAACAAAAATTGATCCACCTGTTAATAGTGACGGAGTTGCAGAAAAATTATCTAAGATAGGAGCTGTAACAAATGTAAAAAAACTATATACAGGTGCAGACGGATTAGATAAATCTTTTAGCTCAGGAGCTGTGACAAGCATTCTTGATATGCACAGGGATTTATTATATAGATTTGGTGGTGTAACTAGCACACCAGTAGTAAATAATAATAATCCAGACGGTACAGCTAAACCATACTCTGATTTAGAAACAGATAGAACAAATTGGTTTTGTAAATATTATACAAACAAACCAGTACAGTTAGATACTCTATTAAAAAAATGTCAATTTGAGGGAGGATTCATACATAGATTTCGTCCTAATGATTCTGCATCACAATATATTTATATTGATGACAGTATGACTACGACACACTTTATAAGAAAAGAGGATCTATCAAACATAAGTGTATCTGTTACACCAATAGAATCTCTGATAACCAAAAGAATTATAAAGTATGAAGTAAATCCAATTAATGATAAAACATTTGAAAACAAAACTTGTACGGATACAACTAACAATCCAAGAACAAAATATAATTTATCATCAAATACCAAAGAAAATATAAAAACAACAGAACTAAAAATTCTTAGAAATAAAGTTGGCGATACTAATATGGGATCAACTAGAAATAATGGATTTGCTAATTACTATAATGCTATCGAGGGAGTACCAAAGCTAATTATAAACGCAGAGATCATAAATCCAGGAGATAGCTCTGAGGCCAGAAATAGTGGTAGTTCATATTTCTATTTAATGGAAGTTGGAGATATATGTGAAATAGATGACTCATACCAACTAATAGCGCCATTTGGAGATAGCTTTGATCAAAAGCAGTTTATACTAACTTCTATTACGAGAGGCGCAGGAAGTTTAAAAGTTGTTTTGAGAGAAATATAAAAAGAGGTAAATTAAATTATGGCTATTTCATCAGTAAAATTCGGAGAAGATACTAACGGTACTAATACAGGCAATTATACACCTGGCCGTAATCCTAACATTGCATCAGAGCAACCTTTGGAATATGACGGAATATCAGCTAGACAATCTTTAAGTGGTAGAACTTACACAGTAGCAAATCACAACAGCTCACGCAGATCCAGAAAATTAGCATATTCAAATTTAAGTGAGGCAGATAAAAACAAATTAGTTGCATTATTTAATTTTGCAAAAGGACAACTAAACTCTTTTCATTATACAGAATCAGGAAATTTTAGTGATAGCTTTGAAGTTCGCTTTACAAATAACAAATTAAATGTCACGGAAGTAGCATATAATGTTTACAATGTTGATGTTGAAATTGAAGAGCAATTATAAGAAATTTTTCTTCTTAAAATACCCCTACATAGCCATAAAAACACTCTTGATAGCATATCATAAGCGAGATAGAACAAAGTGGTATGAACACCGTAAATAATGCGTTATTTGCGATTTGCCTATTATTTGATGTATTTATTGTCTGTATATACAATAATCGCTGAATTTTTGCCTTGATTAGATCCAATTACATTGTATTCAACCCAATCAACAGCACTTTGCTCATCATCTCCTTGCGCTATTAATGTTTCGATACATTTATTATAATCGTACACCCAGCGTTTTGTTCCTGTTGCGCTATCATCGGTAATACCAATAAGAGCGTCATCTAAATCTTTTAATGTGTTCATAATTTTTCAGAGTTTTATAGGGATAGCCGTAGCCAACCAGGTATTTGCATAAACTTATTAACAAGAGAGTAAGCTCCTATATTTAATTGTTTATATGTATACCAAACTATCCCTAATTAGTTAAAATGGTAATTCGTCTGGATCTAGTGGTTTTTTATCTTCTTTTGGTTTAGGAATAGATACTGCTAATCCAAAATATTTTTTCCCACTTTTACTTTCATTTAACCAAGCTGATATGTTGTACAAAGTGCCAGCAACATCAACTTGTCCTGTATAATCAGGTTGAGTATCTTTGTCTTTTTTTTCATTTTTAAAAAGAGATCCATTATTTTCTTTATGTTTATATGGTTTTTTATCTGCCATTATTTACTCCATTTCTTTTCATTGTGATAATTTTTTAAAACCCATAGATAAGAGTGTCTACCGTAATTGCCTATATGCTTTTCAGATGTTTTCATTATGTATCCCTCTTTACTTAAATCGCTAAATGCTCTACGAATTGATGTTAGTGGCGTATTTTCGTTTATATCACTTGTTGCGACTAAGTCATTGTGTAGCATTTCAGGTGTATACATTGTATATGGATTTGCTTGGAAATATGACAAGCATTTATGCTTTTGATTATTTGCTTTTTTTGTTTTTTTTATTAGCAAACTTCCTGTTTCATTTGTTGTATTGTAGTACATTTTACCTCTCTTGTTTTTGTATTTAAGACAAAGCGATAGTATTGCGTTATAAACGCATTGATGTAATCTTGCTATAATCATACTAATTAATCGTCACAATTTTCGCAATGTTTCCAGGTTGGATTTAGTCCGATATATTCTTTTTCCGTTACTTGTTTAGGATTATCCATTGCTTTCTTTATGTTTAATGCAACATTTTTAATAGCAGGTGGCAACTTCCTAACATAGTGACTTTCAAAGATATGTTTTAGGACTTGTTTTTCTTCTGGATTTAACTTTAACATCATATCGTTACCTCAAATATGGTTTTCTTTGGTTTTAATTTGTTGGAAGATTTAGCATTATAACTTTCAAGCTCACTATCAATATTATAACAATCCTCTCCAACATATTGTAAATCTATTTTCATAGCGTCTATATTTTTATTCTTATGAAAAATATAAATATTTTGACTTGCTTTTCCTGATAGATTTAATCCTTTTTCGCTGTATTCGTTTGCTCCAACAAGCGAACTACTCCTACTTGCAATATCTCCTACTCTTGCAGAGTGTATGTGTCCTGATATAATATAATCAATTTGTACACCTCTACCTGCGTATCTACCTTTTATTTGATTTACGCTTTTTTCATATTGTGTAGTAAAACTTCCGTTACCGTGTAATAATAATAAATTTTGTCCTGCAACATTGACTACTACTTCCGTAGGATCATCAACAACAAACTGCACATTAGTTGTTTTAAAATAATGTCTTAATATTTCAAAAATTACAAAGTCGTAATTGTCTGACGCCATAAAGTCTGACCAACCCCAATCTTGTTTTAATCTACTTTCGTTTCCTGTAACGCAAGCAACAGTCACAGAATAATCTTGCCCTATGTCAAATATAATTTGTTGCAATAAATCTACTGCTAAAAATACAGCTTTGGATCTATTTGTAGACATATTGAGCATTTCATCTAATCTTCTGTCAGAATTTATAAGATCGCCTGTTATTGCAATTAATACACTATCAATGTCGTAGACTTTAAATATTTGTTTTGCTCTGTTTACATAGTGTTTTAAGCGTCTGCTAGCAACTTTGAAATCATAATTGTTATGAGGTAAGGAAACAAGCTCGTTAAAATGTGTATCAGATATTTGCAGAACGCCAACACTCTTGCCTTGTTTAACTTCTTTAAATTTATATTCTGAAAAATTTTTGTTTTGCAATAGTGCTTGTATGTCAAATAATAAATTATGTACTGCGTTTTCATATCTTGCGTGTTCCCTAAATGCTTTTCGTTCTATTCGGTTTACATCTTGTGCAGATTGTTTTTGTTTAGCTAACTTTATATTTTCTCTAACAACCTCTAAATCGTTTTTTGTTGGATATATTGTTTTGGTTTTACAATTATTGCATAAATACCTTTGTCTGTAATTCCCACCAGCACTTTTTTGCGTACCCTTTTTAATAAGATCCTTGCTACCACAACTAGGGCAGGATAAAAAATATATTCCGTCTTCTGAAAGTTTCATTTTATTTTTTGTCTATAAATTTTTTATGAAATTCTGTTGTATGACTTTTTTTACATATTGTACAAGTTGGCATTATTATTCCTCTTACTTAGTCAATCTCTTAAATCCATTGCTATTATTTACTAAATCTAATAAATCCTTAAATTCAAAGCAAACCATTACTTTTGAACGGTTTTTAGAGAATATTAGTAGTGGTGTTAAGTCCTCTGAATTTTCACACGCTTGATCATAGCACTTCCAAACATTTATTTTCTCTACTTTTTTACACTCTACTGCGTAAGGAAAAGTATCTCTACCTGCTTTGGATAATATAATATCCATACCACTTTCTCCCATTACTGCTGTCTTAATATCGTGTTCATTGATCCCCAGCTTTTCCATTATCATCTCTCGCACTTTGTTTTGGAAGTTTCTGCCTTTTGCTTTTGCGCTACTTGGTTTCATATAGCTCCTTTGGTTTTTTAATAAAATCATTATATTTTTTCAATTTTTGATAAAGTTTTTGATATTTATTAGTATGGAATATAATATTATTACGATTAAGTTTACCCTCAACCTTAATACTCCATTTAGTATCTATAACATCTTTAATCTTTTTCATTTGCTATAAATTCTCCTCTAACTATATCATCAATGATAAAGCCGATCGTTTGATTGGTTTTATACTTTTTAAAGTTAATCTGTTTTATTCTTTTAATAATTGTATTCCAATGTGAGTTGTTTTTATGCAATTCTTGTTGTGTCTTTAATAATAAATCACTCATTTGTATTCCTTTCTAGGTTGTATTTGTTGATCGCAACACGAAACAAATAAATCTCTGTATTCCGATGTTGTTTTTTGTTTATTGCAAATTGCACATTCATAAATATAGATCGGCTCATCAGGTATACTTTGCAATACTACCTCATCAGTCCACCTTTCTTGATTAAGATAAGTTTCAGGATTAGGTATGTATTGTTGGTTTTGCCATTGATCCGACTTCTTTTGCAATTCTAAATTCTTTAATATTAAATCAATAGGATAATTGTTTGAATTAAATTTATCTTGTACTTTTTTCTTACCAACCTTTTTTGGATAATGCTCCCAAAATAAATCAAAGTCTTTGTTTTCTTTATTCTTACTTTCTTTCTTTCTTATAATATGGTTATTAGTTGGTTGGATCTTGGTTGGCTTGTAGTCATTATACAGTTGGTATCCGACAATAATTAGGTGTGTTAAAAGCTGGTTAGATTTAACCTCAATCATTTGCGTTTTTTCTAGCTTTTTTAAGAATGTTCTTACTTGTTGCCTGGACATACCGTTGCGCATAGCAAAATTATTTTGTGAAAATACTATCTCTCCCCTGTTAATCTCTACTATCTGATTGTTGATCAACATTGATGAGGACTTTATACTCGCCCTCATCAACATATCTATCCAACATTTTAAGTAAAGTGGATTATCCCATATCCAATTATCTTGGATTTTGCGATATAGCTTTATGAAACTGTTATCCATTAATCAATAAATCCGATTACTAATGCAAAAAAACCAGCAAAAAAGCATAATAACATCATTGATATTTCCTGCATTATTCTCCTCCGTTCAAAGCGTTTTGCAATGATTTCATTGCCATATCCATAACATCATCATTATTTCTAATAGCATTATCATTATTCTTTAACCACTCTCTACCGTCTTTATGTAAGACACCTTGATCCATAGCTTGCTTTTTCAATTTATCAAACTCTTTAATCCTGGTTATGGTTGGTGCTTTTACTGAAAATTCATCTGCCTCAATATCAGTCTTAAATTGATCTGATCCTGATCCATACAATCCTAACAATTTAAGAGTTGCTCTCGCTTTACCACGCTTTTCTGCCATTGCCCAAAAGTAAGGCATTTTACAGTTTTTATCGTTGGCCTCTCCAAAGGTTATTTCCTCTTTAACTTCATATAATTCATTAATATCGTTTGGCTCTAAGTATGCCCTAACCTTTATTGCAACATTTGGAGATACATCTAAGTTGTCAGACAACTCAAACTTAATTCCCTCTGCGTCAATAATTTTCATTACGCCGTCAAACTTAATAATCTTTTGCCCAGCAGATTGTCCGAACTTCATTGTCCAAAAATCTCCCTCACTTAAATTATATCTTTTTATTAAACTCTCACTCATTTTCCCTCCTTAGTTAAATAGTTGATCGTGAACTGATCCTGTGATGTAGCATATTGCTAACTGATGAATACGCTTTATCTTTTTTTGTTTTTTCCAATTATGTACAGCTTGTCTGCTGATACCTAATTTATCTGCCAGCCAAGATTGACTGCGTTCATTAGTATCTAGCCAAATCTGTACCATATACCAATCGTTATTTTCCATTTTCCTCCCAACCTGTTTCAATCGCAAGTGATATTACTTGCTCCTTTGTCAGATATGATTGTGATCGATAGCAAAAAAAGTTTCTTTGGCTATCATCTTGATTTTCGATATAATACATCTCTGCAACATTATTAAGTCGTAGATGTAATATCATTGAGTTTATTTGTTTATCTGTATATTCTTTCATTTATTTTCCTTTAATTGCTTAATTATGTCTTTCAATTCATCAACTTCATCTCTACCAAGTCTATCACTCCAACCCAACATATTTTCCAATCTTTTTATTATTTCTTTCATTTAATACTCCTCGTATTCGAAGTCTGCCCAATCTCTACATTTACTACATATAGCGATTGCCTCAACTTCTTTACTTTCGTTATTATAATGTATTTCTGTTAATGCGCTATAACCACAACAAGTAGATAACATTTCTTTATCATCATTATTTTCCTGCTGTTGCTCAATTAAATTATCTATATTTAGCTCAATCCAATCTTTACCACTTTGTATTTCATCAGTCATTTTCTACCTCATCATAATATTCATCTTCAAGTTTTTGTTTTAATTTTTCATCTAGTCTATCTTCACTTGCTTGTGCTTTTTTACCCCAATGTCCATTACTTTCATCAATAGAGATAACTAATTGTCCATTGTCAATCCACATTTCCCAAGTATAGAAAATTTCATCTTGCCTACCACCACAAACTACTCTTTGTATTTTTATAGGTTTGTCAGTATCTACTAATTGATCTTGGCACTTCTTTTCAATATCCTCAATAGTTAAATGTGAAGTTCCTCTTTCTAAATAATATTCATCATTTTTTTTGAGTTCTTTGATTTTATTATCAATCCACTCTTTCATTTTCTTATCTTTTTTCATTTGTTCTCCTTATTATGTTGTACCCTATCATAATAATCTGTTAATAAGTAATAGATACTATCTTGCGTCATACCTGTTGGATTTTCTGCATACATATCCTCAGACAGATCCCAAAAACCACCAGCATACGCCTCATCTGTTTCTGATGTTAATAATTTTTTATCGTACTTTTTGAAACAATCTTTAAATTGTGCGTCAAAAGATTTTTCTGCCCATTTAATAATTTCGTTTTTAAACATTTAAACTCCTTTAAATAACAGCAAGTGTACCCATAAGGAGATTTAACTGATAGGTAATGAGATATAGTATAGATATGAATACACCTGTTGTTATAATTTTCTTTGTTGTCATTAGTAGTAAATTAATAATAATTAACGGTTTGTCAAATATAATTACGCAAGATCCAAAAATATAATTTGTATTATACAGAATAATCACTAATTTATAACTCAAAAATGTTCATTAGAACTTCCTTTGTTGTTATAAAAAAGGCGCATATAATTTGCGCCTTTTTTGTTTATATATTGCAATCTACTTTTTGAATTTCCTTATAATCCACATATTCCTTATTATCAAAATCTCGTATTATATCAATAGGAATATGATAGCATTTTTTACATTTTCTACATTGCCATAGCTCCATTTCTCCTCCGTATAAATCGTCCTCGTATGTCAAGTTATTAGAATTACAGCACTTATTATTTTTTTCGTATTTCATTTTTCCTCCAATTTAATAGATTTTAAATTATTTAATAATTCCTCATCTCTTGCATTAGTAATCATACCTTGATTTTTAATTTTCAATTCAAGTTCGTTTATTAATGTGTCTATGTTTTTATCTTTATTTATTTCTGTTGGATTATAAATTTGGCCAACATCATCTATTACTTTATCGTTATTACTCATTGTAATCTCCTTTGTTATTTAATCTAAGACTAGGTAGCAAAGCGCTACCTAGTTTCGCTCTTACAAGCTCATCAGTTAGATACATTTAATATCTGCCAATTACTATCAGCAGTCATAAACTTGTACAGGTACAACAGCTTGGCCATTGTCTTGTGATTATCTTGATGTTGCTGATAATCGCCTAATGAACACGATACAGTATCCCAGCTATTTTCAGCTTGATAAGTATCAAGTGTTATTTCCAACTCACTTACATAGCTTTTAATCTGCTTTAAAAGTGAAATTGGTGTAAGACAATCAGGAAACTTTTGATTTATATTAATCAACTTATCCCAATCATCATTACTCACGCTATCAAACAGTAAGCTATCATTACCATTACTACCTTTAATGATGTCGTAAGCAAATATAAGATATTGAAGTTCCATTTCATCATCTCCAATTATCTTAAACTCAGATAAAGGTATTTGTAAGTCAGATCCCTCATTTACACCGTAATCTATGCAAATGCCAAAGTCGTACTGCTTATCTTTAATTGCGTGGTAAATATAACTAGCTCCCATATCAGCCGTAAAATCCATTACGAAATAACAGTCTTTAAGCCATTTATATTTTTCTAAACAACCATTTGATAATTGTACATTTTTTTGCATTAACTGAAATTGAAATACACTAGTGATTTTATTTCCAACTGATATACTGTCAATTTCATTATAACGATATAATCTGTATCTTTCATCGTAGCCATAATCATAATAACTACCCCATTTCCATTTATTCATATTACGCCTCCTCTTGCTTGTATTTAATATCTACTGAGCCGTCTGTATCAATTACTAGATTATCGCCTAGCTCCTGCTCAATCTTTTCTCTATTTAAAAAGATGTACTTATAATCTCTTTTATTATCCAATGGACTTCCAATGAATTTTAGCTCTTTTATAACTTCATCTTTTTCTCTCATCATATTAAACCACCTCTTGTTTTCAAGAAATTTATAATCGCAAAATTTCTCATAAACATTATCTACATTGTGGCCCTGAGATAATTTCTTTATCTCCTTATAGGTTTTCATATTATTCTCCATACATAACCTCGTATCTTTCCTTTACTTGTTCATCTGTAAAATCATCTCCAAATACATCAGATAAATCTAGCACATCTCCATTTGCTAGAAATACCTCACACCAATCAAACTCAGTCCAAGTAGTGCGATAAGTATTTGGCTCATAATCATTATTTTTTTCATATTTATCCCACTCAACTTTTAAATCTTTTTGCCACTCATCATCTTTATCAAAGCAAGACTGACATAATTTAACAGTTTCATCATAAGCAGTATAACCCTCGCAAATACCTTTACTGCAAGTTTCACAATACTTTGGATATATTTTTGCTTTACTCATTACTATCTCCTTATTGCTGGCGCTAGCTTTTACACTAGCGCCTTTGTTGTTATTATTGTACGCCGTCAATTTTTGCGCTTTCTATTTCTTGATTATCTGTGTTTACCGTTATCGTAATCTTGTCAAAATTTCTAATATCTTTTTTGACTTTTTCATATTCATCATCTTGATTGTAAAAGACATCATCAAATACTTCTACGATTGGTAATTGGTACACTTCCCACAGTTTACCTGTGTTAAGCATTTCATCTAGATTATCTCTGATGAGTTTTTCAACTTTATATGTGTCGCAATAATGTGCGCCCATAATATCAAAAGTGAAATCCTCTGTACTTTTATAACGGCCCTCAATTTCCAAAGTGCTAGCTATACTGATTAACTCCTTAATAAAGCCGTCATATTGTTCAGGTAGCTTTTCTCCATAGCATTTAAACCAAGCTGTTTCTAGCTGTGAAATAGAAAAGCGTTTATCCCATTTTAATCCACCAGGTATTTCATACTCATCTCCATTATACCCAATGTATTTAGTTTTACTACTCATTATTATCTCCTTTTGTTTCCTGTATTACTACTAATAGCCACACTATTAGAAATAATACGCTGAAATATAAAATCGTGAAATTTATAATTTCTCTTATCATTTTATATTCTCCTTTATTGTTAAAAAAATTTTATATAACCTGGAAATACCAGCGCCGAAATAATAAAGCGCTAGCTCTAATTTTGGATTTTTTGTGGCTGGATTTACCCCATAAATATATATGTCCATATTTGACTTTTTACGGAATTGCTCCAACCTTAAATTTTTAAGAAAAAAATTGATCGTGTGCTTTAATTTTTTAAGTTGAGAAAAACGGAAATTTTTGATAAAAAAAACAGTTAAAGGCCTTAACAAAGTAAGGCCTGAAACTGTGTAATCTGTACTGTTTAAATCTATCACGGGAACAGTAACAACCCCAACCACAAGCACGCAATTAAACAAGTTAAAAAGAGCGCACCAAGTACGCCCTCTTTTACCTGCTCCATTCTGTGCCTGCGTTTTAAAGCGTCCAGCTTTAACTGTGCTTTTAGCTTGTCCTGGTTAAATGTGATTTGTGAGTATCTATCTAACTTCATTTGATACACTCCCAAATATCTTTAAAGTATTCATCAAGGCCCAATTTATCTTTAAAGCTTAAAGTACAATTAGAGCCTCCCCAGTAGCCTTCAACCTGGTTATATCTTGTATTTACATAGATATTTGGACCACCGAAAGCAACTAGTAGCTCAACGCCTTTATATTCCTTTTTCGAGCCTGTTAAGTAGGTAATTTCTAAAACTTGATTTAGAAATTCATCCTGACTAGTGCCACCCTCTAAATCTTGAATGTGTCCTAGTACCTGCTCTTTAATGTCTGCGCTCATTTATGTCCCTCCTTTGCTATTGCTTTAACTCTGCGCTGGTGCGCATTGTTTAGCTTTTGATAGGTTAAAGAATTGCTCCCAGTCATTACTAGCTTAAAACCGTCATTCTCTAGCTGTAATTTGCGCTCCTCTGCTTTTCTTATAGAGCGCTCATCATACCAGCTCCAAGTTAATACGACAGTTTTATTATTAACTATACTTTCAAATAGATTCATAGAATCTCCTTTATATGTTGTTATTAAAATACCTTTGTAAATATAGCTCTAAATATATTGAACTGTAAAGAGATTTAACGGTAACTGTAAAATCTGTTGTTTTGTTGTTGTAGCTGTGCAACAGCAG
>Ga0208666_1000438_pt1 | contig 19838 bp, 9 predicted proteins | sample 5B_taG_FD_184078 | JGI IMG/M metagenome (GOLD analysis project Ga0208666, IMG submission 184078) | Marine viral communities from the Subarctic Pacific Ocean - 5B_ETSP_OMZ_AT15132_CsCl metaG (SPAdes) (version 2) | ecosystem: Environmental > Aquatic > Marine > Oceanic | place: Pacific Ocean...
CATCTCCTGTCGTTCCACCACCAGATAATCCAGTTCCAGCAGTAACTGCAGTTATATCGCCACCACCACCTCCACCGCCACTAGCAGTAATAGTTACTGCACCAGTAGAACCAGATACTGATATATTACTTCCTGCAATTATAGATGTTACAATTCCTGTTATATTTGTGCCATTAATTGCTGCTGCAGTTCCAGTTAGTTTAGATGCATTAAGTGTAGTTATTCTACTAGCAGGAACTGTACCACTACTTAAATTACTTGCATTTAAATTACCACTAAATGAGGTAGCAGTTACAACACCACTTGCATTTATATTATTAAAGACTGATGTTCCTGTAGTGCTAATACCTGCAATACTTCCACCACCACCTCCACCACTAGCGTTAATGGTAACTGCACCAGTAGAACCAGATACCGTTACATTATTCCCTGCAACTATAGAAGTTACGATTCCTGCCAACAAATTAGTTCCATCACCAACCAAATTATAAACTTCATCGAAATTAGAATTTATCGCATTTGCACCTGCCAAGAGAGTGCTTCCATCTCCTGCATTTGGGGCTGAACCCGTGTTTATACCTACTTTAGCCATTATTGAAACACTAGTTTTTTATATTTAGAACATCACTAAACATCATAATTTTTAGATTTCAAACTATTTGTTCTTGTTACTAGAGATCCAGTATTTATTCCAAGAACTCCATTTTGTCCAAAGAAAGGATATTCATTGAGTTCAGACCTACCTTGAAGTTCTATTCTACCCCAACTAAAGTTACCTAAGAATGGACGGTTGATAAATCCACCAGTATATCCAGCACCTGTATTAGAACCACCTCCAATATCAGAATTTTGATTATCAAAAGTATAATTTGTAGAATCAAAGTATATTGAATTTGATGCAAAAGTAAAGGTGGATATTCCACTTATTCTAGTTTGAACTCTGACTATGCTTGTCAATGCAGTTCCAACAGTAGATATTCCTATATTTGTGTTTGCAACACTAACAACAGTTGCAGATTCAACCTGATAAACATTATCAAAGAAAGATCTACCAGTTGCAACTATATTATTACCAAGTGTTCTTGATACTATAGTAGTTTGTGCAAATCCAATATTTGAGTTATTGATTATAAAGTAATCACCAACACTAATTTGACTTACTGTTGTTGCTATACCTACAATAGAAGTATCTCTAAGGAATGAATCTTGAGGAATATAGAAATCAAATATTAATTTATCAATATCTGATACTACAGTTGTTCCAAATCCAACAACAGTTCCAGAATCACCATTATATGAAAGAACATCATTGCTTTCAGAAACTGCTATAGGTGGATCGATAAGAACCTGTGGAGCACTTGTATAACCTGTTCCACCAGATGTTACTATTATACTTGTTACAGATCCATTGGTTATTGCAGCAGTAGCAGTAGCAGTAGAACCTAATCCTACTGGAGTTTGTATAGAAACTGAAGGTGCAGATGTATATCCTTTTCCTCCATCAGAAATTGCGATAGAAGAAACCGAATCTCCTGATATAGAAACAGAAACAGTTGCACCAACTTTAGGAGATTGATCAACTAAAGTAATATTATCTTGTAAAGTTTCACGAATACTTGAATCAGGATTTTCATTTTTAGGATCAAAGAATGGTCTTACATTATCAACATAAATCGTTGTTGATCCAATTCCAACAGTTTTTAATGCATTTGCTGCTGGATATATTCTTGGTTCATACAAATCCCTATCCTTACCAATCTGAAGATCATTGATAATCCTATCTTCAGTTTGTTTAGTCCAAGTAACAGGTCTCTCTAAAGTTTCATCTTCAGTATTTCCTGGTCCGAAATATGGATTGGTAGTAACGATATCAGTAGAATCAACTCTCATTACAGATCTTGGATCTTCTTTTAACCAAGATTCTTGTCCCCTAGCAGGATCATTAGTTATCTGCAAATCATCTCCAATCTTAACAGTTTCAATAATATCTCTAGTCTTAACATCAATACCACCACTTCCCTTATAAAAGATGATCTTACAAGTATCACCTGCTTTAGGTGGTTCTGTAAATGTAAGAAGACTTCCACCTTCAAAGATATATCCCTTACCAGGAACTTGAAGAATATCATTTACAAATACAAGAATAACATCCTGCACATTAATCTTGGATCCTTTAGCAGCTCTTATAGAAATAATTTCATCATTCAACTTCATCTGGAAAGTTCTTGTATCACCATCAAATTCACCTTGTGGCGTATCTAATGGTTGTAAAGTTCCTAGACTCCATCCTGCAAATTCATCAGTAAATATTTCATCTATAGTAAGTTGGAATTGCTTATAAGTTGAAGTGGTAGGTATTCCAGTTGCTCCTCCTATAGGTAGAGTTAGAATCTCACCAACACCATATCCATATCCAGTATTCTTTACACTGAAGTCAACTATACTTGATCCTTGACCGACTACAACATCAACTCTACCACCTGAACCAAGTCCACTAACAGAATCAGAACTATATGCAAGAGGAAGATTTGTATATGAAAGTGGTTCATCAAATACTACATCTAATGGTTTTTCTACTGTTCCACCTCTAGCATAGAAATGAGGTGTAGTGGATATTCCACTGTTGATAGTAAATGTAAAGTTATCGATAATACCTAATACATTTGTTCCACCTGCAGCAGGATCTGTTCCGCTTGCAGAATTATTAACGTCTCTAGGTGCTATAATAACTCCTTGAACTTTACCGCCAGTCTTATAGAATGTAGGAACAGTTGAAACTCCAACATTTACATCAAATTTGGTTGGACTGTTAACACCAAGAACCTTCAATCCATTATATCCAGGATCACCTTCTCTAGGATATTTGTGCTCGGTTGCATAATTGTCTTTAGAACACTTAAATACTAAAGATTCTTTTGCAATTTTAATACTAGTTCCTGTTGCTAAACTATGAGATCCAATTGTTAAATCTAACTTACCAGTGCTTGCATCATATGAAGCAGCACTAACATTGAAATTAATTAAAGGAGAAGTGCCAACATTAAGTGTAATAGTATTAGCATTAACAACAGTAATAGATGTGCTGATACCTGCAATAGGATCTGTGCTACGAGGATAAGGATGATAAGTGCTATGAGAATCCATATCGCAGGTAAATGTAAGTCCACCTTCAGAAATACTAATATTATTAGAATTACTTAATCCATGATCATTAATAGTAAGTTCTAAATTACCTGTTGTTGGATTATATGTAGAATCAGTTGGTGTTAATGTTGTTGTTGTTCCAGTAACACTAACTGCATTTGGTTTTGCTCCTACAAAGGCATGATTATAATTACCACCAGTAATTACTGCATTTGCAGATGCACTTACAAATTGATGTGTATATTGATCTAATCCTTTAGCTGCAGTTACATTAACACTGATTGTAGTTGCTGTAGTTTCTGTGATAGAAATTGCAGTATCATAAAATCTATCTCTATTTCTAGGATAGTAATGATCTGAAGCACCATTATCCAATCCACAAGTAAATGCAAGTCCAGTTAATATTACATCTTTACCTACTGACAATCCATGAGGACTTGCAGTAGTAACCGTCATAGTGCCATTTGTGTTATTATAAGTAGCAAACTGAACATCTCTTGAAGCAGCACTAGAATAAGTACAAGTAAATGCAATACCAGATAATTTAACTTCATCACCTAATGATAGTCCATGAGGAGTAGCAGTTGTGATAGTTGTTATTCCACTTGTATGATTATAAGATGCTTCTCTAACATCTCTTGGCTTGTAGAAGGATACCCAATTCGTAACTGCTACTCCTGTTAGATGACCGCTAGAGATAGTTGCAGTTCCTATAGGTGTTACTGATGTTCCTTCTACATCTCTTTGCTGAACGGAAACGCCTACGGTTTGAACACCAGAACGATAACCAGATCCAGTATTTCCAATACTAATAGAACTAATAGTTCCACCAGCAGAAACAACTGCTGTTCCTCCAGCAGCAACTAGTGGTTGATATCCAAATCCTTCTGTAGATCCAACAGAAAGGATAACGCCACCAAGAGGTAAAGAAGTTACATTAGCATCTGTTGTCGATGAAGCAGCACCAGTAAATTGAATACTTGTTATTCCTAAATTCTCATTTAAGTTGTAGTTCAGAATTGGTCCTTGGAATACATCATTAACTAGGATAACTGCATTTTCAGTAGCAATACCTGTAATATTGTTACCATCAGATTTTAAATCAAAATCTTTATTAAATCCATTAAATTTTGCAGAGATATCATCAAATACTTGGTTCTTATAATAAGTATCATTGACAGTGTTAGGAACACCAGATCTCATAAAGGTTCTTCCTTGGAAACTAGAACTGGTTGATATTCCAGTCCAATCTCTAGAATCGGGTGGATTGGTAGTTGTGCTTAGAGGTATCTTACCATAAGGTGCTTCAACAAAATTAAGAATATTTTCTACAATATTATAATTACCATTGACTTTAGTTACCAATGAATCAGTGGAATGACCTGCTAGATTGGTTCCCATCCATTGTCTACGAACCCTAAGAACATTAGTGCTTCCTACACCAACAGATTCAATCTTTATTATCTCCTCATTTACTCTTAAAAGATCACCACCAAATATAGATGTTATTCCACTCAATTTTATAAGATCATCAGTAGTAAACATCTCTTTTGCAAGAGTAGTTGTTACTGCAGTAGATACTATTGGAGATTGTGGGATATTATCTAAACAAAGAAGAGCTTTAGCATTAGCATTTGTAGAAACAAACCTATGAGATGTTCCAATACCAACATTTGTCAAACTAACTGATTCAGGAACTGAAAGAAGTGCTTTTCTTGCACTATCAGTAATCTTAATCTTATTATCATCTACCTTAATAGCAAATACTTCATTTGGTAATTTATCAGTAAATCCTATACCAGAGAATCCATTGGTATTAGCAATACCAAGAGCTTGAGTAGTTCCTGCACCAGCATGAACATAATTAATCTTCTCACCACTAACAAAGAAGTGATTAGGTAATTCAATAGTATCTTTATTAGTATCTACAATAGTGGAATCGTTGCCATCAAAACTTCTTTCAAAGATAGTATCTTGATTGTGAGTTAAATTAAACGCTCTCTTAATATCCCTATCGGTTCCAGTATAATCAGAAGATTTTACTTCTATAGATGAATTATTAAAATCGATATTGGTATGAGCATCATCCTGATACCTAAAGGCATTCATAAAGACCTTAACGTTTGTTGCAACGTTAGGAAGAGGTGTAAAGATTAATTGGGTAGTTCCTGCTATTCCAACTGCACCACCACCAGCAACAATATTATTAGTAGAAATTCCAGTATAGAATGTTCCTAATCCAGTAATACCTTGTCCACCAGATGTAGTAACAACAGCATATTCATCAGTGTCATAAGTTTCACCAGTTCCGAAAGTTTTATCATAATCATCAACAACTAGTAATTCTGATATTCCATACTCACCATTACTTGTATCAGAAACTTGAATTACAAAATATGCAGCATCATAATCATCAGAGTAATCACCGACTACTTGTGGTGTAGGTGATCCAGAAGCAGGTATATTTGTCGATCTACTTTCCAATCTAGCATGTTTTAAATCAACAGAAGATTCTGACGTAGTAGATTCATTAGATTGTGCTACTACAATGGCATTAACCACTGCTGTAGTTCCTATTCCGATTGCATTAGGATGGAAATCAACTTTAACATCTGATCCATCAATATATGCAGAGAATGTACCAAAACCACCTACACTAGTATTAGACAACGAAGTAGTCATTTCTGCATAATCCAACATATCAACTTCTGTTCCATCATGAACCAAATTAAGTTCTACCATTCCAAATTCATCATATAGTCCAATATCTTCACTATCTTTAGTAATCTCTACAAGAACTTTTGCAGACCTATAGGTATTAGCAATAGAAACAATATTAGTAGATGCAGATGCTTTAGGAACATTTACACTGTGAGAATCAATTAATGTAGTTCCAACTGAGGTGGTTCCAATTCCCAAAAGATTATCATCAAGGTTATAAGATAACGCAACAACCTCATAATCATTTACTGCAGATCTAGTTGGATAGAATAATAATTGTCCTTCAGATCCAACAATTGAGAAATCGAATGAGCCTTGATCATAAACTGTTTCAACTCTTCCATATTGTTGAATATAACCAAAAGATCCATCATGAATCAAATCAATAACCATTAATTGTCTTTGACCATAGAATCTCTTATCTCTAATATAAGCAATATATTTTTGTGCTCTATGCTCAGATAACTTAAATGTTTCAACAACACTGAAAGGTGTTGATCGTGGATTACTATTGAAAGATCCACTCATATCATCAATTGTTAAAACTCTATTTCCTATAGATTCCTCATAGTCCTGCAATACTCTACTAGAGAATATTATTTCATCTGAAAGTATATGTTGTGGAACAACTAATGAATTTTCTTTTACTAGATCAAAATCACTAAAAGTATTTAAATTTCCAATACCAACTAAATCTTGAACAGGATTAACTTCTGTTGTTGATGTAGTTAATCCAACAATCATAGATGATGCATCTGATGCAGTTGAATCTAATTGATAATCAGAGAATTTCTTATAACCCAGAGTGTGGTTTATAGAACTTACAACATCTTCCCAAACATTAAATGATACAGCAGAACGTAATGCATAAGAGAAGTTTTGATAATAATCATTATCCTGCAATCTTTGCTGTGATAAATTCAGAACTCCAGAATCTGTTTGCCATCCATTTTCAACTTTAGAGAATGCATCTAAAGTTAAATCAGATTTGTATGATGATATTGAAGAAGCAATTCCTTGTGTATTAGAAGAATCGCCTTTAATAATTTCTCCTTCAGAGAAACCACTAGTTCCTGAAACAACTAGAATTTCATTTTCAACATCCCATGTTTCTACTTTTCCTGTTATCTCATGACCTTCTGCAGATTTTGTAGTAACAGTTTCACCGACCAAATATTGATTAGATGATAGATCTACACTAAATGATGGGAAATGCTTTTGTGGTATTATTCTTGCAGCAGCAGAATTAAATGGATTATATGTTCCAGGAAACTCTTCTCCAACAAGTTGATCTGCTAGACTATAAGTAACAATTCCAATTCCACCTAAATTAGCATCAACAGCAGTTATTGAGAATAACTTATAATCATATTCAGCAGAGTTAAATCCTCTACCAGTAGAACCAATACCAATACTAACATTTTCTACTAAAACTTTATCATCAACCTCGAATGGGAAAGTATTTGCAGTACTAAATCCAACTGATAGAGTAAGAGTTACATCTTTGGTAGTAGTATTAAATCCAACAGTACTAATACCAACACCATTAGAATTTCCTGTAGGAATAATAATTGGAGTAACTGGACTTATACCTGTAGTATTGTTTAATATCTTAACTTTAGAATCACCTAGTGTAAATTGTAAATCAATATCCTTAACTTGCTTTTTAGTTTCTCCGTCAAATACCAATAAGGTTGGAGCAACAGCATATCCCCTTCCAACAGAAGCAATACCAATAGATTGTATAGATGCTAAAGACTTCAACTGTATCACTTGTGGTAATGCTACAGAAGGTCTTAATGTAGTATCAGATGGGAAGTTAAAACCAATATTTTGTATCTTTGTTTTCTTGATCCTACCAATAGAACTACTTCCAACACTTATAACTGCATTGCTACCAAAATCAGTTGTTATTGTAGTAATACCAGGTAATGAATAATAATTCCGACCACCATTTTTTATTTGGAAACCAGCAACTGGACCAAGTGCAGTTTTAGAATCTGTGCTATATTTAATAGATGATGTTATAGTAGAATATGTGGTTTTTTCAGGATACTCTTTTAACGTATAAGCAAATTCGTTAGTGGATCCAACAGAAACAACAATAGAATGATTTCCATTAAATTTACTTTCAAATACCTCTACCTGGCTACCACTGACAACTTCATCATCTACTACAATTTCTTTTTTAACAAGAGGTAAATTATTCTCAAATATTGGTTTAAGTCTATAATATAAATTTTGAGGAATATTCTTATTAACGGTTAAAGAAACCTTGGCATCAGTAGAAACTCCAATTTTTCCAGTTTTCTCAACTTCAAAGGATACACTGGACTCAGTTTTTTCCCATAACTCTGTAAAGTTCTCATCTGTATAGAAATTAAATTCAAATGCTGAATAAGCACTTCCTTGACTATTATATCCTAATGATGGATCGGAAACATCAAATTCTACAGTAGAATCTTTGTATAGATCTAAACGAGGGTTAACAGAGGCAAATGTTCCAGAATCACTAATACTAATACCTACTGTGACTGGATTAGGTAAATTTGATTCATAAAATGTATTAGATAATTTAAAATTATTATCATCAATTTTTACAATAAAATAAATTCCATTATTATTAAGACTACTTGTAGAAGTAGCAACACTACAAATTACTTTATCACCTGTATCAAATCTATGATCTGATATATTAATAGTATCACTGACTGTGCTAATTGATCCTGAAGTAAATGATCTAGGATCTATTACTAATCTTCTATTAAAATCATTATACTTAACAACAATAGAAGTAGTAACTCCAGGATTAATATCGATATCAACAGTATTTCCTGAAATTAATCCATGAGAATCTCCTGTTGATACATTTACTTTATTTCTAGTAATATCACCTGTAATTGGTTTATAGTTAGTTTTAAGACTATGCTTAACCCCTGTTCCAATTCCAGTAAATGCTAAAGTAGTAGAATCTCTAAACGCACTTGCTATACCAACAAATGTGCCATTAGTTCCTAATCCTACTCTTACAGTTGCAATTCCAATTAAACTATCAGTTATCTTAGCAGCAAATAAAGTTTCTCCATCTTGTAATAATGCTGATATCCCACCAACAACAGATAATCCATTTCCACCATTAGTAGAATATGTTAATTGATCACCTGTTTCTAAATTATGATTTCTGTAATAAATTGCTTTTGTAGGAACAAATAATTCACTTAATCCAACACCTGGATTACTGAATACAAGTGTGCTACCAATACCGACTCCACTAGCACTTCCTTGAGCAACAGATTCTATAGGATTGAAATATAATTCAGTATTTCTTTTTGCTGTAAAGGTAGTTTTAATACCAGCATCAATTTTTACTATACGAGGATCTTGTTTAACAATTGTAGTTACTGAATGAGCAATTCCTGTTGTACCGTTTTGTGCTCTTAAAACTCTAACTCTAGAGAAACTCTCATCTACATTTAATACCTTTACTTCTTCATCTTCAATCTTAAGTATATCATTTGGTTTAATATTTTTTAAATTACCACCAATATTAAAGAAGGTAACAAATCCAGTTACAGAATCAGTATCTACAGCAACAGTGGTTGTTCCAATACCTATCATTGCAAATGCATCAGTAGTAATACCAGCATTATATGCACCCTCTAATCCAGAAGATGTTGTAGATAAACCAGCAATTACAACAATTTCATTTGAATTAAAATTATGAGGATTGTCACTAATAACCTCCCATTGACCATAAAAACCATTATCAGCAGGATATAATTCTACTCCAGTAATTGTTGTAGATGAAGCAGTAATACTAGTAACTCTTTTTCCTAAAATATTAGATACTTCAACATCAGCACCAAATCCTGCTATTTGATCACGACTAGTATTAGATGTTCCAAATTCTACAGAATCACCAACTTTATATAAATCTCCACTGGATGAAATACCAACTTTTTCAATTTTACCAGGTGTTACTGAACTAATATCAATAGTCTGATTTAAATCATCAGGAAGAAATGCATACTTATACTCAACTTCCTGAGTTTCTATTAAATTGTATGGTTGCGTATTTCTTAACCATGTTGTTTTATCTAACTTATAATCTGTTTGATTTGAATAAACATCAAAGTTAAAACTATTAGGTGTTGACTGATATCCATCTCCAATTAGATAAGGGAATACTGGTCTCTTAAATCCATTAAAATTTTCTGCTGAATCTGCAGGACCATCATTAATAGTTGCAAAATATGCATAAGTTCCTTTTGGAAATTCAGGTGTAAAACAGAATCTACCATTATTTTCATCAAGAACTGCATCATCATCTACATTCTTAAAAGTATAATCTTCTATAAAGAATCCTTCAGGATATAATCCAATAGAAGGTCTACCATCTTTTATTTCTAATGAATATCCAGATCTCATTTGAGATATAGCACCACCAGACTTAGTAATATATCCATAAGGTCCATAAATTGGATTTCCGTCATATGCCCATCCAATTATTGGAGAATGGTCACTAGATATAATTTCAGTGCCATTAGATAATTGAAGATCAGTCTTACCATATAAAGTATCTCCACTTTGGTTTCTTGCAAAGACAGACTCTCTTAATTTACGTGGAGCATATAAATGAGAGAATTGTAATCCCCTATTTTCATTAAATTCATGGGCAATAAATCCATCATCACCTGTAAAATTCTTTAAATGTCTTTCAAATAAATTAATTCTCCATTCTTGAATAAGAGCTCTAAATTGAGATCCATTACCAGGAACGGAAACAGATAGAGTAGTATTTTCTTGACTATATCCCCTACCACCTTCAATTACTTTAACTTCTACTAATTTACCATCATCAAGAATAGGTGTAACAACACAACCAGTTCCAGAACCAGCAAGTATAATATCAGGTGGAGAATTGTAATTAGAACCAGTGTTTTGAATTAATACTTCTGTAAGTTGACCATTATTAACTACTGGTCTTATTTGTGCATTTTTCCCTGCACTTAAACTAACATTTGGTTCCCTATTGAAATTAATAATCTCAGAATCACCATATCCAGAACCCTGATTTGATAAATTAATTGAGGTTACAGATCCTCTAAGAATAGGTTGAATTTTAGCACCAAATATTTCATCAGGAGTTCCATCAAACTCTGCAGTGCTAATACCTATTTTACCTGAAATTGTAATAGAAATATCTTCATAATTAAAAATGTGTGTTCCAATTCCTACAGATGTTAAATCAATATATTGTTTAGTATCATAGAAAAATGTTTTTTGATCATCATTTACTCCAATATTAGATAACTTAAATTTATCATCGCTAATTTTAGTTACATAGTAAGTAGATCCATCTGTAAGACCACCTATAGCGGTTCCAGCAGCAGTGTATTTAATTATCTCACCAGAGTTATAAGAATGATTATGTAGCGTTATAGTGTCAATAGAAGTATTAATTCCAACAGGTGTTATTGTTTTTTTCCTATTAGAATATCCAGATCCACCAGAAACAACATTAATTGCTTCAATCACAGTCTTTTTATCAAAAGATTCTAATGTCTGAATACCTATACCATGATCTGTTAAATCTATTGTGTTAGTTCCACTGATTGCATCCTGTCTAGATGGATGTAATTTTATAGTGCTATTAGTAATAATAGAAGCATAATATTCAGAGTCAGTAGATAATCCCGCAATAGCTCTTTGTCCATTAGGTTTGTAGATTACTCTTTCAGCATTTCTAAATTTATGATAAGTAGTAAATCCAATAGTATTGCTTGTAAGATCAACACTACCACCTGCTAATGCATCAAAATTAACTTTATGAGTAATTAATTTAGTATTTACAGATGCTCTTGCATTATTTCCATTTCCACCTGAAATATTAACCTCTGGTGTTTCTACATAATCAAATCCAGGATCAACTATTCTTATTTCCTTTAAAGATCCAGAAACAGCAACACTACCAGTTGCACCTACTCCTATATTATCAGTAATATTCAAATGAGGAGGATTTAATACGTCATAATCAGATCCACCAGAAATAACCTCTATAGAATTAACTTTTCCGAAATGAATAGAATCATGTGACTTATAATTTAATACTTCAACTCCATTAATTAAAATACCCGTAAATCCAGGAGTTGTCTTATAGTAATTACCATCATTAGAAGGTAAATCAATTTCTCTAAAAATATTTTGTGCTTGTAATGTCTTTTTCTTGAATTTATGAGGTGTTAATTTATTATCTACTACAGTAACAGCAGTATTTAATTTAACAAACGAAGAATTTGATAAATTAGTTCTACTTTTTGCTAATTTGATAATTAAACTATTAACTCTCTGCACAAAATAAAGACCTTCATTTTTAGCAGTCTCATCTGCACCTATTATACCTAGATCTTCTGAAAATAAAGAAGATTTAATTGTTTCTCTACTAGACAACACTCCTGCATCATAAAATTCTTCAGAAACTCTTTGTGGGTAGTAGTAAACAGCATCACCTGTATAGAATCCATGATCCCCACTTGTTACTAACTGAAGTTCCTCTCCAATAAAAGTTCCAGAAAAAGTAATCGTTTGAGGATCTAAATTTAATGGTTGTGAACTATATGTTGGAATTGATGTAGAAGCAACAAGATATTTTGCATCACTGGTATATACATTCTGAACATTAGTTGAATATAATGATGCTTCTGGGAATGTAGTTGATTGTGTTTTTAATATATTTCTTCTAATCGTATATCTAAAGGTTAAATCAAGTAATCCTTGACCTTTAATGGTAATTTTTCTTGCACCATCTACATCGATAACAGTAGATGTAGGTCTCACATTACCTGCATTATCAATTAAATCTGCTTTATCACCTATCCTAAATGAATGATCCACAAAGAAATGAATCATATATGTATTATCACTAGGATCAATTACCTCTAAATCTTTAACATCGAAAAGAGGAGCAATATTATAAAACCAATTTTTTCCTTTAAAACTAGTATCGTTATTACCTAGAGTCTTAATTTTAGCAGTTTCATTTACAGAGAAATTGCTAGTGTCATCTGGAAAGTTAAGTTTGTTTAAAACCGAGGTAATATTTACTTTAACGGTTTCGTTTTGATCTACATTGGAAGAACCGTAAGTATAAGTATTAATTCCAACATTAGATGCATCAGGAATCTTTGCATTTACATTAGAACACCCAAAAAACTGATTTACTGATTTTGAGGTATAACTAACGATACCAGAAGTTGCATCAGAATAAACAACTGTCAATTCACCTGAATCTGGGAATCCAACAGTCGAATCTACATCAAATGAAGTAGAACCTACCGCAACATCACCAATTACCCTTGTTTTATCATGTACAACAAATGTTCCGTATATTGAACCATCTACTCTAACGTCTCTATTATATCCAGCATCAAAACTAAGTTTATAGAAGGTTTTTCCTGCACCAACATTAATTGGTTCTACTTTAGTAACAGGAGCATATGCTCTTTCAGTAATATCTTCATACTTATCTTGGAATAATGTAGAATTTTCTAATTCTGCAGGATCTCCCTCAACTGCTTCAACTACAAGATCATTAGTAATCCTAAAATTAGCATTAGAAGGTGTAAAGAGATAATCTCTTGGTTTAACAATTCTTACATCTTCTTCATAGAGTGCTTTGAACAGAATTTCAAAAGATCTATCAGTTCCTTTACTTAAATAGAAATCTTTTGCCTGTTTTATGAAAACATTCTGATTTAAGTTAGAAGCAAGACTTCTATTCTCTAAACCAGGCAATAATTGATTTTTAGTTTTTAATAAAAACTCATTGAGGAACAAGGAACTTAAATTTTGAACCTTAGACCCCGCTATATGCCCCTCAGAGGTGCTTGAATTGAAAACTAATACATCTGGCTTGGTTTCTGCTTTATAGGAGGTAATTCCACAAAATCCTCTTACACAACCAGTGAATGCAGTTGTTGTAATTCCTGTATATGTAATAATCTCATTATCAATTTTAAGCAATCCATAAGACTTAGGAAAACCATCGGTTCCTGCAGGAAAGTTGACCATATCAACTTCAATGGTTTCATCATTTAAAGTAATATCAGTTCTTAATCCAACCTGACCAGTAAGATTTGTTAAATTATCAATTTTAACATAATCATCAATATTTTGTGCCAGATCAATAGGACCACCTTGGTATTCCTGTCCTTCATAATAAGATTTCAGAAACTCCGATACTAACGGAAACTCATCCCGTGTATATACAGGAAGTTGATTCTGTACTATGTTACTGAATTGGATTCTTTTTTCTGACATTTTATGATCTTACTAAGTTCCCGTTATGGTAGCTAGAGGTTACGACATAATTAGATGCTGCTGGATCTAAACCAGAAGCAATTTCATCAACAACAGTGTCAAATGTACTATTACTAATATCTAGTTGCAAATAAAGATCCTGTAATCCAATCACATCATTGGATTTGGGGCAAGCAGACAATTCAACAATAGTTTGCCCATCTTTTAATTTACCACTTATAATATTGATCGGATTAATTGTTATAATCCCTTTCTTATAATTTATATTACCAACATTACGCTTAATTATGGTAGGGTCAGTAGATCCTGCATCAGGTAAAGTAAAGAGGAATAATGAACCAGTTTCTCTATTTGTATTTGGAATATCAGATAGATAAACGTCATCTGTAGAATCAGTTGTCTTAAATGCAGATGATTTAATGTTATAACCATTCATATCTTTAATATAAAACTCATTTCCAAACCCAATTTGGTATTCTGCAAACGAATTAAGAGCAACTCTAAGGTCTCTTCTCATTTCAACTGTTGTAATATTAGATGTTACTGCTTCAGAACTGTCATCAATGATAGATAAGAACTTACTATACTTAAATCTTGCTCCATAACGATTTAATTCAGTAGATTCAGAGTATTTTGTTGTATTTTCTTGAACTAATGTCGAAACAAACTCTGAACTTGGAGCCATATTAGTATTATAATAGACTTTTGAGGTAACTTCAATAAAAAGATACTTCAAATCAAGAATTTCTGGAACAATTCCAGCAACTGCATACTTCTTCAACCTCATTTTGATGTTTTCTTTAATCAAATTAGGTAGAAAGTCACCAGTTCTTGGTTTTATACTAATAAAGACCTTTCCGTACTGAGGAGGAACTAATTCTTCACCTCCAAAAACAGAAATTGACTCTGTTTCAGGATAAATCTTTGCTGGAATTAATGTTTCATAGTCATTTGCTGTTAAAGCACGGTTTTGAGATGCATAAATTCGTGGTGCAAACTTTTTAACCGAGTCTACACTCTCAATTACCTCTCCACCTTGAGCAGTTACACCAGTTGTAAGTAAAGATATACCAGTTGTAACTGTATACTCAATAGAATTACGTGTATATGATAATTTACCAGAAAATTGGAATTGATTTACACCATTTGCACTATCTCCATTACAAGAAATATAATTTACTGTAACAAAATTGCCTTCTTCAAGATTTTTACCAAAAATTCCATCTCCAAAGAAGATTTCATATCTTTCATCTGCAATTTCTTGTAAATAATAAACTTTTGACTCAGAACCAATGTCTAAAAGACTGTCTTGAGTCGTATATTTGGTAGAAGTTGTAGATTGTTGGGTTCCTTTTACTGTAACAGAGATTAATGCTGTATCAATTCCGCTATTTGGTAAAATAAACTTCTGATTTGGGTCTCTTCCAGAAAAAGTAAAGTTTGAAGTCAATAATGTTCCTTCAGAAATGATAATATCGTCAAAATATGCAATTCCATCGTTAACTGGAACTGTAATATCGTCTAAAATTGAAAAAATAAAGGATTGTCCACCAAAAGCACCTTCACTTGATGCAATTGGACCTTTTTTAAGTGTTAAAGTAGCAGGAGTTGGTATTACACCTGAACAATTTACGAAAAAACTAACTGATGCTGTTGCTGCTTTCCTTGAACGAGGGACATAACCTATATTTCTTGCAAGTGAAACTACATTTTCCCTTAAAGTAGCACTATCAATGAATACCTCATTGCTTATCATGTTAGCATTATAAGAGGTTATGTAGGTATTATATGCCAATACGTCAATAATCGAGGCAAGGTTAGATCCCTCGAAGTCATAATCCGTAAAATTGGAGTTTGCTTTAAGATATTCTTTAAGCGTTGTCTTAATCTGGTCAAAATCCAGATTAGAAAAATTGACTAATGGCATTTTATCTCGTTGGTAGCAAGGCGAACTGTAATTCCTGTGGTGGTGTATCTGCTCCTATGATGTCATACTTCACAACAGCATCAAATGAGTTGTTATCATAGTCAGGAAACACCTCTACAGTCTTTAAAGACACTCTGGGCTCATAGTTTTTTATAGATTCTGTAATTTCATCAGAAATAACAGCAGCAGTAATGTCATCTACGTTCTCAAATAGGAGTCCACTCACCTTTGAACCGAAGTTTTCGTTAAAAGGTTTCTCTCCAGGTATGGTCATAACAATATTTCGCACTGAACGAGCAATTGCATTCTCATTTTTGAGACCAATAAGATCCGCATTCAGGGGATTTGCCTGAAATGTCATACTAAGGTCTTTAAAACCTTGACTAACTCGCTCTAAAGGCATCTATTCTCTTATATACGTAGTAAATATAACTTATTTATCACAGAAGTTTGTATTATAATTCAGCACCACCATAGAATTCATCGTCATAGTCAAGTCCTTCATAAAAATCACCATCATTTTTCTTCTCATAGAGGTCATTTTGCACTTTTAGGTCTTTTTTCTTAGGTGTGATAGCATCATTTGCAATTTCTCTTAGCATTTTTGGTTCCATGTTACCTCTATTCAATAAAAAAAGGACTCTTCCGAGTCCCTTTTATTTATTTTCCTTGTCCTCGACTTCTTTTGGGTTTCCCATTACGAGAGGAAGCGGCATACTTGGTATGTTTTCCATTTCCCTGTCGAGATTTTTTCGGACGGGTGAGGATCTCTTCCCTTCCACCCGTTGTATACATCTTCGCCATTAATTAGATTCTCCTGAATAGTTGTTTACGAGTCACGCCCCTAGATTATACGAGTTTTTTCGTGCCCTACACGAATACGAGGATCGCACCATATCTCATAGTCTAACTCTTTGGCATCTAAACAGAACGATACGTCTTCTCCACACATGTCCTGAACCTTACCTGACTCAAAGACTTGCATCTTAGGAGCAAACCAAGGGTATGGAAGCTTCTCAAAGACTCCATTCTTAATCATGACCCACCCAAAACCTGTGTAATCTACAGTGAATGGTTTCTTACGCTTACTGATCGACTCCACAGTTTCGTGATTCATGACTCCACCGTTCTTGCGGAAGTCATCTTCTTCTAACCAGTGGGCAACAGAAGTAGTTGTGCCGTCCTCTGTAGCATACCAACCACCTGTGATCTCTCTTTCATCACCTTCAGCAGGAACTGCAAGATCACATAACTGCCAGAACTTCTGTGTATCAAAGACTATATCCGAGTCAATCCATAACTGATAGTCATACTTTAACTTCCCGTCCCAAGGAATCTGTTCAGGACCACGTAGAACGTTTGCTCCAAGACACTTACATCTCGCAAAGTTTACCATTGAAGAGTAATCTTGTGAGATCTGTATACTCATTCCGTTCTGAACCATATCAAAACAGAGTTGAACGAAGTTCTTCAAAAAGACATATGAACATCCACGACCAGGAAGACAGAATACAATTGTCTTTCCTTTCATCCTTGCCTTAATTGCATCATAATCCCATTCTTCCTTCTTGGGTTTAGGTGCATTGGCTTTAACTGTAAAACCTTTTGCCATAGTTACTTGTAATTACTCCCTTATTATAAAGTATTTCTATGTATATGTCAATAACTATCTTCTTCCCACATTGGTTGTTTGAGTATAACTTTGCCAGGACCGCCAATGCCTATCTTAGGGGCGAGTTTGATATACGACAAGTCTCTGGTAGTATAGTCGGTCTTGAGCAACCCTACCATTACTTGTAGTAGTTCCCACTTCTCTTCAAAATCTTCTTGGGGCAAATTACAATATAATACTCTGTCTCGTGCATAGATGTGATATGTAGTCTCTTCCAAAACCTAATACCTCTTCGTTGTACTTGGGCGGTTTTTTTATATATCAACCTATTTGAGGTCTAAAAATATTTTTGCGTTTTTTTATATCTATATCGGATGTACCCACTTTTGTAGGTTAGGGACTTTGGGTTTTTTTAAAACGGCAACGCCCCCCGCCCCCGATAACAACGAACCGCCAAACACTGTCAAATTACGCATATAACAATTCTACCATATTACACTGCTAAATGTCAACAACTGTGTAATGGCTTTGTTTATACTTAGTAATAAAGAATGTGCCCCCTACGATATAACATAGAGGACACACAGTTGTTGTTACTTATAAGACTGTATCTGCACCCTCTACAATATCATCGAGGACTGCCAAGATTTCATTACCATTGTTTGCATTTTCTAGTAGAAAGTTTGCGAAGGTTTCTGTTACAAACTGTGTTGCACTGTTAGACATAATTAAGGGTTGTAATTTGGTGAACAATGTGTAACTTTAGGGCGAACACATTCCGCATAATTCTTATTACCAACTCACAGGATTATTCAGATCTTCGATAACACTTTCAACATGCTCATTGTCTTCTAATTGTAATACTTTAGCGAAGTCAATCTGATGTGGGTTGAAGTCATCGAGTGTGGAAACTTCCAGTGTTATTCTATACTTACTCTTAACGGACTGATTGTAAAGAATCGACATAGGATTAGTGTTCCATTGTATATACTATCCTATCATACATTACGGGGTTTTGTCAATACTCAGGGGACGGTAATTTGACTGTCTTTCGTTATACCTGTGGAAAACTTATTAGGGTTACAAAGTATAAACGAGGGTCTTGTAGTTTTAGCGAGTTCGTGTTATACTAGACTCGCTTAGATCACAAGAAATCAACACATTTAACCCCACAATTTCCACACTAATTAACACCTTTTCCACAGATTACCTCCCTCATAGTAACAAATTGTGGAAAAGTTCTACATCGCATAAGTATATTTAATTTGCTATTTATAAGGGGTAAATAACACTTATTCTAATAGTTTTCCACAGAAAGTGTTATAAACTGTGGAAAACTAAGTGTTAAACAGTAGAAGGATTAGCAGTCTTCCGAGTATAATGTAGAAGGCATAATTTAAAACCTTCTTTGTTACTTTAGTCATTACCTTTGTTGTTAATTAGATCATGTAATTTGTCCTTATAATATGATCTTTCCTCTTCATTAATATGTGGACTATGTATCATTATCTGACAGTAATCTACCCACTGTTTGTTACTCCAATCTCTTTTCGGTTCTTGATAATCTTTGAGCATGATTTGGATATTCGTTATAACTGAATTTAGGAAATCTGTAGTTCCAATCTTTTACTATTTCATTATAGAATTGCTCATTCCATTCATACTTAGTCATACGATTACTGTCTTTCATTGTTAGCTAATAGTTGTGTAATGTGCGATAGGGTTTGTAACAATATGTCTGATTAGATTGCTGTTCTTGAGTATCAATTAAACACGACAATCCTTGGGTTTCGTTTCTATCTTCTATTGCTAATTGTGCTTTGAGTTGTTGATACTCTTCGGTTGTAAGTGTGTTCATAATGTTGTTACTCAGAAAAAGGGATTACAGGTATTGATTGATATATCGGTTTCTCTACAGTTCTTATACCTTTAGTGTCACGAATTGCAAGACCAAAGTTATATCCAACTATTGTTATTATACCACATAAGATGAATAATAACCATTGTGATTTGTCAGCATACATTATACAATTGCCTCTCTATGTGTTAGTGAGTTATTGTAATTGATCTTATTCAGTATACAGAACTTGTGAATATTAAACAGTTTGTTATAAT
>Ga0208666_1000441_pt1 | contig 19813 bp, 19 predicted proteins | sample 5B_taG_FD_184078 | JGI IMG/M metagenome (GOLD analysis project Ga0208666, IMG submission 184078) | Marine viral communities from the Subarctic Pacific Ocean - 5B_ETSP_OMZ_AT15132_CsCl metaG (SPAdes) (version 2) | ecosystem: Environmental > Aquatic > Marine > Oceanic | place: Pacific Ocean...
AGCCCCGCGTTGCCACGGAGCGAATTACTGTCAACCAGCTTCAAGGGCTGCGACTTTGGCTGAAAGCTCAGCAACTGCACCAAGGAGTTTCATAACAAGGACGTCATGGTTAATAGCTTTGTAAGAATCATCAAGTTCTTCGTAAGTTGCAGGCGTAACGTTACCTTCTTCGTCAGTAGTTTCAGGTGTTAGCTCTGCACCTTGCTTAGTGCGAGGCACTGTATAGGTCAGCCCAGGGCAAACTTTTTCAGCTTCCTGTGCAACTAAACCAAGGAAACGCTTTGCACGTTGTTCATCATTAAGAGGTGCATCATCGTTCCAATCAAAGTTTTTAAGTTGTGAGCCAAGGGCAACTGCATCTGCAAGTTGTGGTCTTGCATCGGTAATGTTTTCTTTAAAGCGTATGTCGGAAACGTTAGATGCTGTAACGGAGCCAGAGAATACAGCCGAGCCGTCCGCTTTTAAGCTGATTTTCTCGGCAGAGCTAGCATAGATCTGAATGCCAACACCAGAAGTACTGGGGCGCCTAATAGTCATTGCCCCGGTAAATTCAGACGTGCCGTCTGCATTAATGGTTGCAGCATATGAAGCAGTGCTGCCGTTGTAAACATAAATACGTTGGTCAGTTCCCGTAGTTGAACTACCAACATAAGATGCAATTTTGCCGCCAGAACTTATTCGCGCTCCAGAAGTAAAGCTATTTGAGGCAGGACTGCCAACGTCAATATTACCCGAACTGTCGATTCTTGCCTTCTCATTCCCTTGAATGAAAAACGTATGAGCTGATGCGCGTTGTTCATTGACTACATATACATTTGAACTTCTATTAAAATGCAAGGACAAATTAAGATTACTTGATTCTCCAGGTCCGATCTCTAAACCTTCTGCTCCTGCTTTGGATATAGTCAATGGGCGAAGGGGATTTGTCGCTCCTATCCCCACATTTCCAGCACTATTGATTCTCATCCGCTCGAGATCTCCGGCGGTAAATATCATGCCATTGCTTGTTGCACTTAGCTCTAGTGAAGATGAACTAACGAACAAGTGACCTTTTCTGGTCCCATTTACGCCCAGAGCTAATGCTGAAGATCCCGTATTGTTAACGCTTACAGTACTTCTGGTTGAACTTGGCAGTAAATTTGATGTCGTTCCAATATTAAGATTCCCCAAACTATCCAGCTGCATTTTCTGGGTGCCTTGAATGTCAAACTGGATTGAGTACGCCCGAAGATCTAATTGGTTCCAGACAGTAGCTCCTTCATCGACAGCATTGACTTGAGTTACAGAAGACGTTGTGCTTCCACCTGTTAATGACAAAGCGGGACTTCCGCTTGTGCCAACAACATGCAAAGGTGACGCCGGCACCGTTGTCCCAATTCCAGTCCTGCCTGCTGCTGAGCAGAGCAATGCATTGTCGCCACTTAACAGTAAATGATTAGTTGCTGAATTACCTAACGCAAAATTTCCATTAGTTAATGACCGCATCAAATAATTTTTACCACTTCCTCCAGCACTTTCTAAATGCAACTCTGCATTAGCACTTGTACGAGAAATGTCTAACGCTGCGCCCGGGCTGGATGTCCCTATTCCGACGTTAGAATCAAATACCGCAGTGTTTGTTACGTCTAGCGTTCCAGGGATGTTAACATTACTTGTGAATTCAACGCCTGATCCACCAGAATCAGTCTGCAGCAGTTGACGCGCAGTGCCGTTCGCAAGCTTGCTAACTGCAATCTCAGCATTAGCATTAATATCACCGTTATTAATAGTTCCGTCTAAAATCATCGTGCTGGTTACACTGCCAGTGTCGCCAGTTGTTACAACCGTTCCAGTGACATTTGGCAAAGAAATTGTACGATCAGCCGTTGGATTAGTGACCGTTAAAGTTGTCTCATAATCATCAGCTGATGAACCTTCAAACACCACATTGGTGCTAGTTCCAAGGTTCAAGTTGCCAGTCATTGTGCCGCCAGCTTTTGGCAGCTTTTCTTGGTCTAGTTCTGTAATACCAGTCTGAACATTGGTGGCGGTAATGTCACCTGTGGCAATCAGCGAAATGTTGCTAGCTGTCTGGCCAGCAATAGCATTCGATACATCAATTAGGGAGTATTCAGTGCCAACACCCTGTGACAGCAACATGTCAGGTGGTGCAAGCGCAACAGCAGGAGCCGCTCCAGATCCTGTGCCGCTTGTGTCCACAACCACGTAGTGGTTCAAATTGGTTACTGCTGGAGCCGGCAAAGCATTGCCAACAGCAAAACCAACCGCTGATCCGGCAGACGTAACGCTGCTCATTTGATTGGTATTAGCGTTATACGCGCCAGCATTTACAAGGTTGCCCGACAGTACCGTGATTGGTACAAATGCAGACCCTGTAAAAATATACAGATCCTGAGTGGTCTCGTCATAAAAGAATTGACCCTGAAAATCACCGCTCGGAAAAATAGTTACGTTGTCGCTTCCTGCTGCACCGCCAAACTTTGTGGTTGATTGATCAGCTAATTTTGCAGCAGTAATTGAGTCTGATGCAATCAGGCTAGTGCCAATCGTTCCAGATGTTAACTTTGCTGCCGAGTGATTAGGAATGTCTGCATCAGTTAAAGCGGCGCCTGCGGAAACAAGACCTTTTGCAGTAACAGTGACTTTGGTATATGTCCCACTAGTGACAGTGTTGTCTACAGATAAGTTGCCACTTGCGTTAACAGTTAACCCCCCGCCTGAGCCAATAAATACAGCGCCTTTTGCAGAACTTGTCGCGACAGGAAGATCAGAAGATCCAATCGTGCTGCCAGCAGTAATCAGACCATTTGCGTCATACTGAACCAGATGATTGACGCTGCTTGCGCTGACACTGTTAGCAATCTGAATCGTGTCCGTGCTTAAAGTTAATCCACCGCCGTTAACAATTACGCCACCTTTTGAGGTAGTCGTGGCTGTAGGCAAGTCACCGCCATCAATCGTGCGATAACCAACAGTTCCAGCAGAACCTACAGGGCCTGCAAGGAATTGTGCGGCAGAAGTTGTATCGTCAATTGACGCTGTAATCGTTGCCGTTCCACTGCTAACAGCTGTGGAAATGTTTATGACGCCTGCCGTTGTATTAGTAAACGCATTGACGGAACCAGGGGCTTTAATGCTTAGCCATGCGCTTCCGTTCCATACATACACATTATTATCATCAGTATCTAAAGCTAGCTGGCCTATATAACCACCAGAAGTAGGCAACGTTGACGCAAGACTGACAATAACGTTGTCAGCAATTTTTGCTGCTGTGACCGCATCATTTGCAATTTTTGCTGCTGTAACAGCCGAATCAGCCAGGGCTGCTGTAGCAATGTCACTCGCACCAAATAAAATCTTGGCTCCAGGAATTGCGTCGTCACTGATTAAGGTGACACCCTTCGCAATCAGGCTTGAAACCGTAATTTTTTTGGTTTCGCTGGCGGAGTTATCAACAATGGCCAGCTCATCGGCAGCGACCAAGTCGTTAGCCGCTAAAGCGCCAAGTTCACTGATTTTTAGGTCGGCCATTGGTGACTAAGCCTCCAGGGCTAAGCGTCGGAACTTTCAAGCAACAGCTTAGCTGCACTGGTTAAATCTTCACGATCTAAGAGCAAGGCGCTGCTATCCTCCTGCAACAGGTCATCTGCGCCCTCAAGCTGTACGTTCAGACTGATTTCACCAGTCGTCACAAAATCAGCAGTGAATTGCACTGTTGACGACGGGCTGAATTGCAAGGCACACGAAGTAAGCACGCCTTCAAACTCGTACCAGATCTCATCGTTAGCGTTTGCCGCAATGCCGCTTGGATTGTGGTTATTTGATTTCAGATAAAATCTTGCACTAAATTGACTGCCAACTTTAGTTCGAAGAATTAATTGCAACAAATACTGAGGAACATCCTTGACAGTTTCACCGGTATATTCCCAGAAACAACTCATGTTGCCCGAGCCAGACATGATTGAGCTAATTTGACTGCGGAATTCGTCAGACAAAACAGTCGTATCAATAACCTCTTTTTGTGTATTAAGTTCAAAGCCATTAACCTGTGCAACTACGCGATAGTCAGTGTTTTGCACTACAACCTTGATTGGGACGTTTGATCCAGGTGTTGCCAATGTTTCAGCGTTTGCTGCTCCACCATTGATAGCATTGGCAAAAGTCGTATAAAATCTGATTCCACCAAGCGCGTCAACGTTAATAAACCGCTTGATACTTGTCTTGCTATAGCTATTAAAAAAAGAAAGCGCAGTTCCGTCGGTGCTAGTGATTTCAACTTGATCGCCTGTAATTAGCTGACCACGTTTGTAATCAAAACTCAAGCGCTTACGTGAAACATTTACATCACTTGGATTTATAGCCGAACGAATGTCAGTGCCGTCAAACTCTCGACGTAGTTCAACCTTGCCATGCGTTCCAAGGTAAATGCTCATGTTCCGACTGTGACAGTAGTCAAGGCTCCGGTTCCTTGAAAACTAATTTCAGCGCGAACAATGTCACCAGTCGCCGCGCCAATGCTTGCGCTAGTAATATATGCAGTCAATGTAATGTCGTTGTTAACGTCGCCGTCAATCCACCGAAAAGTTAGATCAACAGTGTCATCACTGCTAACGCCATCCGCACCAGTCCTGTAGAGCTTGCTCAGCAGATTGGTTGTATTAACGTTGCCGTCCGCATCTTTGTAATACAACAGAGTCGCACTACCGCTATAGCCAACCACCCCTGGTGAATAACTGCGAATATGCTCGTTTAATGCTGTTGTTTCCAGTGTCTCTAAATTTGACTGCACTGAAAAGCTGACAACCTTTGCGAGGGTCGTGCCAGACAGCTGCAATACGCCGTCTCTGCCGCTGTAGACCTTCGCCATCAGAGCACGCCAATCAGATTCACTGTAACAGTGCTTATACCAGGGCGCACCTGTACAACCTGTGGAGGGCCTTCATATCGATAGTTATTGCCATGCGTTTGCGCCCCAAGGGCATCGCTATTCCCTTCCCAACCTCCACGGCTACCAGTGCCATCACCGATAGCAAACGTAGTAAACGTGCCTTTCATGGCGTCATAGTGGTCAAGGAAAAGCTCAGCGTTGGCGTCTGAAATGTTGGCGTAGGACAAAGACAGCTTCATTCCCGTGCGGTTGCTGCCATAAAGGATGCGATGCTCAGCACCGTTTTGGGCCTTGTAAGTTTTGATCGGATAATCACCAGCCTCAAAAGATCGGCTAGTGGGCACCAACGTCGGGAAAGCAGTCATGACGTAATTTTAAACCCTGTGTCGCTGTCGACAGCAGTAGCGATCTTACTGCTGAGGTCAGGATTGCATGGATGTTCTGAAGCGACAATATCAACAATCCCGTCTTGCGAGAAAGTAAGCTGTTCAACGATGTATATGTTTTCAGAAACTTTAGTGTTTTGCACTGTAAACACTATGTTGTGGAAGGTCGAGTTAGCGACAGCGCCATTAGAAACGTCCATTTCACCACTGTTAATGTCAACGTCGCCTACTTTGAAATAAGTAATATTGTATAAACCATCCGGCATGTCGACAACGCTGGTAACAGTGCCTGAACTATTGACCGTCCCAGTGTTGGCAGCACTGTAAGGGCTCGATTCAGTTATGACTTTAATATAAGACCCGGCCTGGATGCTTAACCCTTCAGCTGTAGTCGAAAAACTAATTGTGTGAGTTACATAGGCCCGAAGAGCCAAGAAATACTTAGCAACCTTAACAGCATGATCTTTAGACGTGCAGAATTGAGTTAAATCAAACTGCTCTGTGGGCGGAGAACTTACACCAGGAGAATCAAAGTCGCCGGTGCTGTCTACATTTCTTACTTCAACAACTTGCTCCTCAGGTAGTTTGTTCTTGCGCTCTTGCCTGTAACGCACAACAGCCTTGAACGCTCGTCTCTCTTCCGCTCCAAGATATTCTAATTTGTAGGAGTCTTCTATTATATTCCCTGCCGTAAATAACTGGTCAACCTGAACAGCGCCAGTGTCAATTCCCCCGCCAGGCTCAACGGGGACAGCAGGTTTCAGGGAAAACTTGCCATCGGAAATAATAAAGTTGCACAAGAAATATGGAGCGATATCGCTAATAAATTGCCTGAGGTTAGTGCGTTCAACAATTGGACCGTTAAAAAACAATTTCTGAGTAACAAGAAATTTGGACGTCTCCACTAGATCATTTTTGTCTACTAAATAAGCATTGTCTCTGTCCATACCAAGCAATCCACCGGCGCCAGCTCGCTGATCTGTCAACAAGAAGTAAACAAGGTCAGTAAACAGATTGCTTGGCCCGATCGTTGAAACAACTGTTCCGGTTCCTGTAGTAGCCCCTGTGGCGGTGAAAACAGTTCCTACTGTGTTAGTTGCCGCTCCAGCCAACGTAAAGTCAGAAGTGCCTACGGTGACAATTTGATAAACAGTTCCAGCGACAAGTGCTGTGGCAACTGTATTTACATAGGCAGTCCCTAGATTTGGATGCAAACGTTCCACAGGCAACCCGCTGCCGAGCCAGCAGCGCATCTGATCAAGCGCAGTGAAGTTGCGGCTTGCTTTTAAAGAAAGACCAGCGATGGTTAACTCAAACATATTGGCTGGGCTGTCGTTAAGCTGCGCCTCATTTACGTACACAATCTCATGCTCAGGAGACGTACTGTTTGATTTGTCAACAAAACTACGGTAGAAACTTATATCTGAAACTTGCGTTTGCTCGGCAAAAAATAAATCAGCATCTGTTACGGTTAGAGCGCCTTGAACTTCAACTTTTGTGATTTCAAATATCTGCCCGATACGATCATAAACTGTTTGAAATGGATTACCTGCTGAGGGGCTTCTAAATATTCCAAATTGATCGCCTACCTCCCAACCTGTCGTAGTAGTTTCGTCAATAACTGTAACTATTGGATTGCCCCAGCCTTTTGATTGTCCAACGATTGGTGTATTAAATTTCTTGCAATGAGCCTTTAGGCTGACTTTAATCGACTTACCATCTTTGGTGACCGTAAACTCTTTTTCTTCGCTTAAATCTCCTATAGATTCCACGTCTAAATCTGGAATTGCGTGCCCAGGTTCAAAACCTTCAGTGCTGCCAAACACCTCATATCGCCAAGCCTGATTTCTATCACCTAGTATTACGTTTTCAGTTGCATCTTTAACTGAGAATACACAACCTGAAAACAGTAAATCTACAGGATTTTCGGTCCTTGTGCTGTCAGGATGATTGTTAACAAAAGGATTCGTGCTTGGATAAGCGGCTTGACCACTGATGACATTTGTTGCTTGGCTGCCTCTTTTTATTTCTATTTCTTGACCACCGTAGAAGCCTCCGCCACTTCCTAAAACTTTTATTTTGTCGCCTTTAGAACCGCTTTCAGTATCTCGTGGAAATCTCCATAAATGGCCTTGGCCTTCTGCCCAATCAAGTGTATTTATGACTTTTTGCAAGTGCCATCGCACATGAAGCCAGCTTTTTGTAGACCCACCAATGTATTCTACACTTTCAAAAAATTTTTTACCGAGAAGAGGCACGTCTTCGTCGTCTGCAGTCCCTGCAATTGTATAAAAGAAAGCTGCTAACTTTGCTTCATCAATCCCGTTATTTGCAATATTTTTTTTTCTTTCTAACACGCTATTTGTTGTCACAACCGTATCAAGTTCAGGCTCGGGTTCGTTTGTTCTATAAATTACAGTTTCTGGTTTTAGCGGAATACTGTTTCCTGTAACAGTCTTGAGTCCTCTGGTAAATTCTTTATTGAGTTTAAAAAAATCTGGGCCAGTAACCTCGCGGCCAGAAACATGAACCCTTATCAATCCTATCGCGTCTGAAACGGTTGCCTCAAACTCAAAAGAACCATGCGAACCATCTACGGGTTGCCCTGTTGAATTTGATTGAGACAGCACAATAAATTTTTGTTCATCGCTTAAATCTTTAATTTCCGAACCGGAAACAGGCACAAATTTGTACTCTAGTTCAACAGCTCTATCAAGCGTAAACCTAATGTAATTGTACTGAGCTGTTGGCTTTACCCCCTGCACCACAAAGATCTGTGGCAACGGATTAAACTTAGAGTCGAGAATTATGTCGCGCAGAAAAACTCTAAACATAGAAGAGCGCAAGACACTTGCTGAAATCGTGCCACTGTTTATTTGTATTCTGTCTTTTTCTGACTCACGAAGACTTTCCGGCGAAGGCAAACTTTGAAAATTGCAAAGCCCGTTTAATCGTTGAAACACGGTGCTTTTAAGTCCAATTTCAGTCGAAACCGCTGGTCGATTATTTTTAATCGTTGCAATCTCTACTTGAGTCAAAGGAAAGAACGCTTCGCCAATGCCTCTGCTTTTAGTGCCAATGCCACTATCACCGATAAATTGACTAGTAGGGGCGACTACTAAAGAGTTGCTCACAATGCCTATATTTTTATTGATAGAAGTTGAAACGTCGACGCATTCAAGAGTTATTATCTGATTATTGCCTCCGTCTACTTCACCTGATGGCTCAAAAGTTGGTCGGTTTCTTGTGATCACTTTCCAGATGCATCCACCTATTTCAAAATGCTCTCCTAACTGCATTGTCGAATCAGCTTCAATTTGAAGCGATTCAACCGAGGAATTAATGTCGTCAACAGTTGCGCCTTGGCCTGCTTGATTTTTTATATAAAATTTTGGATCAATTGAAGAGTCGCTGATTACAAACTCAACTTGATCGCCTACGGCAATGCTGGCTATTTGCAGTCTGTGTTGATCATCTCCCGTGACTGTGCCAGCATTTTCTACGGCAACATCTGCTTCTTTAGTGTATTTAATAATTCCCATCCTCGGGCTGTAATTTCTGCCTGCGCCGTCATGTTTTCCTTTCTTATATATTTCAATCAAGCGCTCCCTTCCAGCGTCGCCAGGCATTGTTCCCGCTCCTTCAACTCCTTCCTCCTCATCTTCCTCTTGTAAAATTTTGTCGTCAACTTCGACGCCAGAATCTCCAACGATTTTAATGCGTTCCAGCATTCTTATTGCGACTGCCCTGTCGTCGTCGTTTTTGGGAATTGAAATTAACTGATAGTTAACTCGATAGCTTGTGCCATTAGCAATTGATCCATACACCCCAAATTGTGCGCTATTTGAAGGGGTGTAAGCATGGCAAAAAATTTCTGAAGCCTTTTGGTCATAATTAGACAGCGGGAAATTAAAAGCATCACCATCGTCAGGCGAAACATCAGGATCACCCCTATGCGGCTTCCCTCTTGTGCCGTACCTTTTGTCACTTCCACGGATGCGAAATGTGCTGCTGCTGTCTGCGTGCCAATAAAACGCAAAGTAATCATTGAATACAGCATCAAGCGCGTTGTTGCCAAGGAAAATGCCCTTAAGGTCTGGCGGTTGAATACCTTCACTGCCAACGCCTTGCTCACCAACAACAAACATCAGCTTGGCTCGTTGCATTGTTCCATGACTAAACATGCGAGACCAAACAAGCTTTGGTGTCGTCAACATTCCGCCAATGTTGTCCTTGTAAAGACCAAAAATAAGGGGAACAGGCGCGGCATAATCTGCTAGCTCTGCAAGAGTTTCAAAGCCGCGTGATGGCGTAAAACGATTGGCCCCTGCAATGCTGCCAAGATCAATAACACCACCACCGGCTTTCGGCATCTTCGGTTTAGGTGTAAGCAGATATGAAACACCAGTCAGCACAAGGCTGATTGCTAGGTTTATCAGAATTATTGCTCCTGGCTCAAGCCCAGTTGCTTGAACGTCAGGAATATGGTTATACGCTGCTGGTCTTACCGCTCCACGCTTTTTGGCTTCAGCCGTAAATGCTCGATACTCTTCTTCAGTTATTCCAATCGTTTCTATTAACTGTTTCTCGAACGGAAGCAGTGGAACGTCGTAAACAGTCGGACCGAAGACCATTGAACCTTTTCTGACATTTGATTGACGTACAAGATTCCCGTCTGCCATGTGACTGCGAATGCCCAAGATTGCTGCGGTAGCAGCAGAATGTCCCCATCATACGCAGGCTTTTCAACTCGCAAACCCCACCGCATCAGATCCCGGCACACTTCCCACTTGCTTGCCTCATACCAACCCTGTTTAAACGGTGGTGCGTCAATGCCTATCCGCTCCAGGGCTTGATAACAAAGGTGTATGCAATCAATATGACCGTCACTGCCGTCAGCACCAAGACGGTACGGCATTCCAATCAGATCACTGCAGTCGGACATTGTTGGATACAGGCAAATTGCCGACTAAATTGCGCGTCAAGGACCGTCTTGGAACATCCGTTCCAACAGCATCTAAAACTGAGCTGAGCTGCAGGTTGAGAGACACGTTGTCCCAATTACCGCCAACTACTTGACCGATGTAACTATGGACACGAGTATGCGACCCAGTTTGCGAATCTGAATCAACAATTAAAACATCTACTTCTATGACATAGTGATCGTTGATTGCACTTACAGCCCAACCGCGCGTCAGATCATTATTTGGAAAAACTAAAGTTGCTTCTAAGCCGTCTCCTGTACGATTAACAGTAACTCCAGAAAAACCAAACGGCACAAATGTATATTGGTCACTGCCGAAGGTCATTTCTCCATTAATAAAAAAGTTCTGGAATTTAAACTGAATGTTTAAACCAGAGTCGTCAATTGCTTTAATTCTTACCGCGTGGCCTAAAGCGTACTGGCTCATATCCCAATCCTCCTGCGGGTGCTACCACTCATCTGTAAACGCTTCAGTGTTTGCTGTTCACCTTGTTTAGCACCTTGTGTTGCAGCCTGCTGCATACCAGCCTGGAACTGATCAGCAGTTACGTAATCAACGCTGTTGATGCGTTCTACTGTGTATCGGACATCAATTGGAGCAGCAACAGCAAGTCCACCACCTCCGCTTGACGCTCCAGAACCGCCTATTTCTGGGATAACAGAACTGCCGCGACTGCCGCGTGAATAGCGCGACATGCTTTCACGCATCTTTGATTCAGGGATGACGTATTCAGGTTCTCCACCTTCACCGATCAAAGCATTGGTTGGGCCTGAAACGTAGCCACCATCCGCAAAAGGAACTGCTTCGCTAAATGACAATCCCCCTAAAGGGTTCATTTCAAAGTTACCACCAGGACCACCAAGTGCTTTCAAAATGGACTGATACAAAATCATTATTAACTGCTGAGCAATAATCTTTTTAGCCATTGCCAAGAAATCAGCAGCAATGGATTTCAGCATGTCCGCGCCAGCTTCTGACACGGATTTTGTGCCGGTAATGACATCAGCAAACGCGTTTGTAAACGCATTGCCAATAGAAGTAGCGGCAGCTAGTGCTTGTGTTTCTTTTGAAACGAGCTTGTCTAGCTCTTCTTGCATCCGAACCAGTGGATCATTTTCTCGTGCCTTGCGTGCTTCTTCTTCGGCTTTTTCCCTATTTTTTCGCGCCTGCTCTTCTATTTTTGCCGTCTTTTTTAACTCTTTATTATAAGCAATAGCCGCATCCCGCTTTTCTTCAAGTTCAATTCTTGCATTCATTTGAGCCACGACATCTGCGTCTGCAAAGCCTTTTGCATTTTTCGCAATCTCACGTAAATCAATGTTAAACTGAACCCTCCGCTCTTCCTCTTCATTTACAGCGGATGCTAAAGCAACCTGATCCTCTAAATCTTGAACCTTTTGTCTTGACAACTCAGCTAATTTTTCCGCGTCACTAATTTTTTCTGCATTTGTAAGTGCTCTATTGGTAGGCTGAATTTTGTTTGCAGGTGGCGGCTGCGTTGCAGATTGACTAGAGGCAGAAGGGGCAATAACAGCCGCAAACATTGCATTAAATCTTGCCTGCTCTTCAGCATTAACCGGAACATTTTGTACTCCAGGTTTTCTCATGGCAGCCTTTCTGCGACCTTCTGCAAGGTGATCTTGCATTTCTTTTTGTGCCTTGCTTGGATCTTGAATTCTTTGTATGGTGTCAGATATTCCGCCTAAAACTTTTGCCGCAAAACTTCCAACTGCTTCAATAACAGGTTTTAAGTCGGTTATAATCTGAGCTAAAATTTTAAATGACTTTGCCAGCTCAGGTATAGTCGCCTCTGTCAACGCAATTTGAACGTCCTCGGTGGCGTTTTGAAAATCTTTGATAGCTTGCGCTGGCCCACCTAAAGCCGCTTCAAGTTGGCCAGCACCTTCTTTTTCAATCCGTTTTAATGCTTTAAGAACAACATCACTTGTAATCTTCCCTTCTGCCGCAAACTTACGCAAATCTCCTTGCGCTACGCCAGTTTCTTGGCTGATAGCCGTAAGAATTCCAGGGACTTGCTCAGCAATACTGTTAAATTCATCTCCACGCAGAGCGCCGCTGCCTAATGCTTGAGCTAGTTGCGTAAAAGCATTTGACGCCTCTACAGAAGAAGCTCCACTTATCCTTGCAACAGTGTTAAATCCATTATAAATACTGGTTATATCTTCAAGCGATGCACCAACAGGACGCAATCGCGCAAAGACATTTGCAAGGGCTTTATTGGCTTCTGTTTGACTAAGCCCAAATTTTTCTGATGCAGCAGTAGCTGCTGCTTGCAACTGAGCCGATTCTCCATAGGCTTGGCCTAAAAATTGAATCCGCCTTACTGATTCAGCTCTAGCAATTCCAGCTTGTGCAGATTTGACTGCGGCAAAACCAATGGCAAGTTTGGCAACGTTTCCGCGCAAACCGCTCATGCGTCTGCCAAGACGAGCACTGTTTTTTTCAAGATCACGTAAAGCATTGGCGCCTTTGCGCCCCATTAAAATTAAAGCAGCCTCTACTCGTTTTGTGCTTTTACGTGCTTTTTCAAACTGATTTTCGACCCTTTTTGTTTGCCTTTCTACTTGGCGCAGCGGGTTAACGGCCTTGGCAGCTTCGACAATCAGTTCTACCGAAGCCCTTGCCATAACCGTTTAGCAATGTCCCCATACTACCGCCGACGCATTTTTGCGCGATCCATTGCCCTCTCTTCTCTTTCGCCTTTCAGCTGGTAATACGCAGCAAAGTGAAGCAGCTCCGCATCGGTTAACTCCGTGCGAAGCCTGCTAACGGTCATTCCAAGTTCGCAGGCCAGAAAAAACTCAAAGTTAAGCCAACTGTCCTGCTTCAGTCGTTTTTTGCTTCTTCAATGTCAGCCTCTTCGCCGACGCCAAACAAAAACAATTCAAGTTCATTCAGAACAGTTTCGGGCAGCTGACGCTGAAGCTTTGCTGCATCAGCAGGCGCAAAGGCTCTTGCACCATCTTCAAGCTCTGCCATCTGACACAGCATCTGCGTGCTGATGTCTAAAGCTTCGTCTGTTCCAGCCAAACTTTGCGCCTTTTTCCTGTCTGCGCGTGTGATTGGCTTGAAATACAAATTGACGACAACTTCGCCGTCTGCATTTTTTAACTCGAACTTGCGACGCTGGTTAAGGTCAAAAGCCTCAACCAGCAAGTCAACAGTGCGATTGTTAGCAGGCATTCAATAGTTTGAACGTATCACTCAAACTATAGCCCTATCACTCCAGGTTGGAAGTGATAGTGCCGGAGGTCTGGAAGTTGCAGGAAACAACCACCAGTTCGCCAACAGTGGAAGTAATTTCCATGTCCGTAATGATCCCAGCAAAAGCAACGCTGTCAGTGCCTGATGTTGTCCCTGTCGTGAACAACTCAAAGCTGGCATCAGTTGCGTCGTTCACTTTAACCACATCCTCAATCAAGCCAGCTTGGCCAGTTGCGTCAGGGTCATACACAAGTTCAATGGTGCCAGTGGCCGAAACTAAGCCACCAACAAAAGAACGAAAGGTTGAACCATGAACCGTGGTTTCATAGGTTTCTTTTGTAGTTGACAGGCTCCAGCTGCGAGTGCCAACAACCGTCGCAAGGCTGCCACTGCCAGTTTCAAACTGGACTGCGCCTTGTTCTCCGCGAATGGTGGCCATGGTCAGAGTTCCTCGATGAATTCAAAGGTCACACGGACCTGAGTTTGCAGAAAGCCCTCAGGAGAAGCCGAAGCTATAACCTCTGGACCAATTGGAGCGTCGAAGTAAACCCCCGACACAATGACCCTATTGTATAGGTCGCGAATCCTCTTGGCGATAACGTAATTAGCTCCAGGGCCTACACCCAATGCACTGAAAACGTTGATGGTCATTAAACCAACCATTCGGTTTTGGGAATTAGTCGTCAAGCCTTGGCCTAAATACTGACTAGCACCAAAGCTGACAAGGCATTGCACCCATGAGCTATCAGGCGTTGGCTCATAGGCCATGTTGTGAAACACAACTGGAATCACAGGGCTGCTAGCAAGCTCAGTTGCCAGCCTGCCTTCCAATACAGATCGAATGGTATTGAGGTCAGCAGCAGCCATTAGTTACGCCTCCTGAATGCTGCAATAAAACTAGGCACCTCATTGGTTGCAATTTCTTTGCCAATCAAGTCCGGAAAGCCAGGAATAGTACCTTGACGTGTTTGGTATTTGCCTCCCCAACCTGGCGGCAAATTCTTTCCGTACAAAACCGGCTCGGCATATTCCATATTGTTTGTGATCTCTGCTTGGAACTTACCTATTTTTGTTTGCCAAGCTTCGCGTAGTGTTCCCCCAGTGCCATGCTCTAACAATGCTTTCTTGAAAGGAACTGTTTTGCCCCCCACGGTGAAAAACATTGGCATGGAATCAAGTTCGCCTTGCGAATAATTGCTAAGCGAAAAAACAGGTGTTTGCTCTTTTACTTGCTTGGTCCAACTCAGTGCAGTGAGCTTTACAACCTCTTGGATTTCTTCTGCCATCAGATCCGCAATCTGATCAATCCTGATCTGACGTGCCATCGTTACACCCTCAGAATGAGTTCATGGGTGATCGCCGTGTTGTCCTGCTCTTGAGTTACAACACGAATGATCTGATGCACTACACCTTCGACAACAACGCGATCCTTGGTTTCAGGTGCTGCCGGCAAATTTGCAACGCTGACAATCAAACGCTTGTCACCAGCTTGAATCAGCTCATTGACCTCGCGGACATTTACAGCCTCAAGCACACCTTTAACGTCTGTGTCGCTGACAGATTCAGCAACCACGCCAGTCGTGGTGTTGTAGCTGCCAGCTGTAACAAAACGAATTGTTATGTCACCGCCAAGCTTGCCGACGACTTTGCTTGCAGCATTAACCAGCGACTGAGCAAGTCCCATCAGGCAATGTATCCAATGACAGTGCCAGAAGTCAGCCTGACCGATGTGATCACAAGACCCTCAATGCAGGAGGACGTATTGAAGTTGATTGCAGTGGCATCGCCTCCAGCAAGGTTTTCGTCAATTCCTTCTGCTGTCAGCGTATGAATCACAGAATCCTCAAGCGCCATCAGCTTCACAAACTTGGCAGTGTGAGTTGCTGTGTTGGTGATGATCGTCGCCTTTGTTGGCTCAAATCCAGATCCGTAACCCATGATCAGCTCCGTTTGATTGCGATGTTGCCTGGTCCACTGATTCTAAGACCTGTCAAGTACCTTTCAAACATTGGCGGCACACGATCAGCGCCAATAGCTCCGGTCTTATCAGGTGTTACCTGAAGGCTGCCAATCTTGACGCTCTTAAAATCTTCTAGGCCGCCAAGGCTTATGCCGTCAACGTTGTTTTTTAAATAAACGGCTAACTCAATCTGAGCACGTTTAATTTGATCAGGAATTTCTGTATCAGTGAAATAATCCTCAGAAATTCGAAACGGAAAACCAGTGGCGTAAGTATTGACGTACGTGTCAGGCTTTCTTACACCAGTACGAGGCCATTGCCTTGCTTGCGTATCTGTTGCGCGAGCGCCTAAAAATCTTTCGCGATCAAGCCTTTCTGCAGCAGCAGCCAAAGCACGATTGCGCGTGTCATCGTTGCCAGTAGTCCATTTGGACACGTCAGAACTACTGATCATTGCCTCCACAAAAGTGTCGGCTTCAGTCAGTGTTATGTAGCTGTTGGCGTTTGCGCCTCCCGCTGTTGCGTCGATTGTTACTGCCATCAGGCGTCACAGTAGAAATTTTCTGGGCAGGCTTTTCAGAACTAGAGACTGCCACTTGTGCAGCAGCCTCACGTTCCTTCATCCGCCTAAAGGCGAATAAACCCATCAGGAGCTTGCGCCTTTAAGAAGGACAAAGCTCAGCACGATGGCTTCACTTGCAGTTGAGCCAACGTTTGCCACAGTGACTTTGAACGAACCAGCAGCAAGGCTGTTGGCTTGAACAAGGTAACTGCCAGCAGTGCCAGCAGAACTGTGGTTAACCACCACTACGTCAGTAGCAGTGACTCTGTCGTTGTTAACTTGAAAGCTAACTTCAGCAGCGCCAGCAAGCTCAGCGCCGTTCATTGTGATCTGACCGGACTCTGTGTTGAGAGTCACGGCAGTTCCTTTGTTAGTGGCCTGTGTAACAGTGCCACCAGTGGTAGGCCCGATGGCACTACCAGCTGTTGCCTCAAAAATGGATGACATGGTTAGTTACCTCAGTCAAGGTTGCTTGTGTTGGTAACCCGCACGATTCCAATGTTATTGGTCTCGTAAACCTTGGTCCAGTTGCCCACTGTTTCTAGTTGTGCCCGAGTTGGGTTAGAAACAGCAGTAGAGAACTTAGAGCCAATCGGGTGATACACATAGTGAAGGTCGATGCTAAGTGCATTCGATTTCGCTAATATATCGCGGTCCGTTTCGGACCTTAGGCCAAGCTGCTCACCAGAACCAACAGCACCCTGAGTGAACAGGTAGCTGGCATATTCGGTGGAAGAACCTGTACCAGTGGTCTGCACATCAGCAGACACAATCACACGCAGACCCATAAAGGTTGGAACCTGCACACTGCCAAAAGCAGGAGCGGTAGAACCTTGAGCAGCTGCAGTGTCAGGCTGTCCGTTATTATCGTAAATGAAATCGATTGCTCGACGTTCCATTAACGAATAATAGGTCTTTGGATGCATAGCGATAGCAGTCAGCTTCTCACCTTGATCACCCAAAAGGGATTTAGCTTCAACGATTTGACGTGGTCCAAGCTCAGTTGGCGTATCGCCACTTGCACCATCAACGGTCAGACCGATGAAAGCTGAACTGGCGTTGTCATCAACAGCACCAAACACACCAGCCAAACAGGACAGAAGATCCTTTTGACGCTGATTGGCAATGTAATCAGCAATCTTGTTGCCGATAGCAGCCATTGGGTCAGAACCTGCAGCCAAAGCAGCAAGATCGCGAGACTCAAAAGCACGGCCACGATGCAGAACAGCAGCAACCTGCTTGTCTGCTGTGATCTTGCCAGGAGTCAGTGAAGAGCTATCCGTCAGACGCTCAAAATCGCCTGACAGGTTGGCTTTGAAGTGCGGAACTTGAACGAAATCACCACCGTCCTCAGAAGCATTTAGCTCCGCCATTGGCTGCACCACACCGCTAGCCAGGAAGGCATCACGCTGAGTGGTTTGCTCAATGACGTAAGGCGTAAATACCTCGGGGATGATGATGTCAGAGCGAAGAGTCGCCATGACAGATCCTCAAAAAAAGATGTTTACGGTGTGGGCGTAACCCAAACGGCTCTGCGTAGCTTTGCCTTATCCCGCATACTAACGGTTCGCGGCAGTTTTCAACCTCTCATACATGTCGCGATCTGTCCGAAACAGTCTCGATTGTTCTGTCAGGTTGTAAGTCTCTTTGGCAAACGGGTTTTTCGTGCCTGCAGGAATGTCCCCTGAATAGCTGCGACCAGAAGGCGCACCACTGCCTTGCGGCTTTGGTGCTTTCTGCATGTAGCTCGGCAATGACTTTGCCCATTCACCAATTGGTTTGCGCTCATAGCCGTTGACAACAACAACAGTGCCGTCAGCGTCGCGTTCAATTTGATCTGGCTTAAGCAGATCAGCTTTAAACACTATGCTTGGATCATGCACCACATCAGCTAACGCAGTGTTTGCAGGCGCAATCAACTCAAGCTCTCGCACCCGAGCTTCTAGCTCTGCAATGCGCTTGTCCTTTTCCGATGTCGCCTCACGGAACTGCTGCTCCAAAGCCTGTCTTGCCTCGGTGTACTTGCCCTGTTTCTCCAGGTCTGTTTGTTCCGCCTTAGCTTTGAAGTCCAGTAACTCCTGAATGTCAACGCCATCAGGAATGGTTTTTGTTTGCTTGAGCTTGCCGATCAGTTCAAAGTTTTTCTTTTCTAATGCTTGAATGCTGCCTTTTAGCGCATCAAGCTCAGAATTGTTTGAAGCTTCTGGAGACGTAGTCTCTTGAATTTGCTCTTCAGCCATGAATAACCCGTAGGGCTAATTACAAGCTCAGTGTAACTGCTCTAAGACCACTTTACTCGGTTCGCCCAATACGCTGCAGACGTTTTGCCTTTTGCGATATTTTTAGCATGGCGCGCTTTAAATGACTTGCGTTTACTTTTGTCCGCAGTGCTCTCACCTTTGCGCGGAGGTTTCGTTTTAGCGCCCTGTGCGCCAAACCGAATGAGCCTTGGTTTGCCGTCTTCTTTAATGACGACAGCGTGGCTTTTGCCGCTTGAATGGTTTGACGTACGAATCGGCTTGTCAAAGCCTTGAAACGTGTGACCTCCACGTTTGATTTGAGCCATTACTTTTTCTTGCGCTTTTTCTTCAACAGATCAGCGTCAGCAGTTCTTGCTCCACCTTTGCCTGACACAAAGCTATTAACTCTGCCCATAGCCCAAGCAGCCATTGGCACGTTGCGCGAGCCACTCGACAGATAAGCACCTTGACCACGCCTATAAACAGCAGCAAGCTGCCCATAGGTGAAGCGCGACTTATCTGCCTTTTTTTTGAGCGCGGCTTTTGTTGCCTCGCTTAGTGGTTTTCTTTTTGGTGCCACCTTGTTTAGTCCGGGATGCAGAGACGGATTTGATGTCAATGAACTCACCGCGCTTGTAAGCGTCAGCAGTTCGTTTGATCTCACGCGCTTTTGCAGAGCGATTTTTAGCACCTGACAGGTACTTCTTAGGCAGGCCTGTGGCCTTGTCCTTTGGTGTTCGTCTCTGCTTGCGTGCCATTACTTCTTCTTTTTCTTGGGCTTCTTCTTGCCCATAGCCGACTGAGGCTTTTTAGGTCCGGTGTAACGAGGCATCAGGCATCTCCCTTGGATGCTTCTGTTTTAGCAGCTTTGCCTTTCGCAGCAGGCTTGCGCGGAGGACAAGACGGTGCTGCCTCTTCCTGTTGCACCTTGAATTTGTACTTAGCTGGGAGAGCCATAACGACGGCGAAGCTGCTCCAAGGTTAGCTCTGATCCGTCCTCGCTAACAAATTTGCGAATAGCGTCTGTTGGGCCGTATTTTTTGACAAGCCGGTTGAAATACGGAACCTTTTCAGGGCCAAGCACGTCAGCCTTGGTTCCCTTGTTTTGATTGTTCAGCCACTGTCCATAGCTCTGATTGGATGGCACCAAACCATCTTGACTGCGTCGTTTCCCAGGCTTTGGCGGTGTGATGCCAAGCCGCTCATAATCAATTAAAGGAACAGTTGTAGATCTACAATTAAAATGTTGAGGCGGTACTGGACCTTTTCCATAATCAAACTCTTGGCCATCAAGAGCACGACAAATAGGAGATGTTCTGCTATCTAAGGTTGCAATATATCGATACCGACTGGTAACGCTTTGGTTTGCTTCATAGGTCTGCTGACTTGAAGTGTTTGCAACTTGATTCACACTTGTGCGCACCAACGCCATAACTTGATGGTTTGCAACCGAGGTAAGCTCTCCGCCAGCTTGAGCTAATTGACGAACAGACAAAGGGCCAAAATCTCCAAACTGCAATCGTCCTTTCAATCGTCGCGCAATCTTGTCTGTTGATTCACCAGTCAA
>Ga0208666_1000443_pt1 | contig 19752 bp, 30 predicted proteins | sample 5B_taG_FD_184078 | JGI IMG/M metagenome (GOLD analysis project Ga0208666, IMG submission 184078) | Marine viral communities from the Subarctic Pacific Ocean - 5B_ETSP_OMZ_AT15132_CsCl metaG (SPAdes) (version 2) | ecosystem: Environmental > Aquatic > Marine > Oceanic | place: Pacific Ocean...
CTGCAGGCACTGTTTCTTCTGAATCAGGGACGCCAGCAAAGTACAGGTACGAAAGCCCACCACAATTAACGCAGGTGCGGCCTGGGGTTAGCACTGTTACAGTGAATCTCATTGGCGTGATCTGATGTCAAAGGTCTATACCGGCAGGGATGGCGTCTTACAAGTCGCTGGTACGACTGTTGCCAAAGTGTCGAGCTTCTCGGTGCAGGCAAACCTTGAGACGTTAGAAACCACAACGCTTGGCGAGAACATTCGCAGTTACGTTCCAGGAATTGTTGGTTATACGGGCAGTTGCAGCTTGCTTTATTACAAAGAAGACAGCGGTTCAATTAACACAACAAGCTTGTTAAGCGCACTTGTCAAGACTGGTTCGACTGGTGTTACCAGCAGCGACACTGTTGATTTGACATTCCGTTGGGTTGATGGGGCGGACAACAACGACATCAAGATTAAGGCTTACGTTTCAAGCGCCACGATGGGTGCTGCTACTGCTGATCTGGTGCGTGCTGAGATTTCGTTTATTGGTACGGGAGAGCTGCTAGCCGCCACAATCTCATGAGTGTTTACCTTGGTACGTTTGGCAAAGTTGAACTCCAACGTCAGTTTGATGGCAGTGAACTTAGCTCGACAATTAATACGGGCGATGTAAACACTACGGAAAGACGCTTTAGTTTTGATTTTGAACGCGGGCAGTTAATTACTGGCGATCAAATTGAAATAAAAAGCACTGACGGTAGTGCTCTTGATTTTATCAATGGATACACAGATTCAAGCGCAAAAAAGTTTATCCACGTCAATGAGCTTGGCGGCATAAGGCTTTACAACAGTTTTGCTGATGCTGTGAATGGCGGAAGAACGAACGCAGTGGTGCTTGCGACTCCCGGCAATGTCATCCCAATTTCAGTAACTGTTGAAAACAATATTGCTCGTCTGTTAGCGCAGGTAAATAGCTACGAGCTTAATACCGAACGAGAAACTGTTGACACAACAACACTGTCTGATGATTTCAGGAGTCGTATCAGCACGTTGGTGTCTGGCTCTGGCCGGATGTCTTGCTTCTGGGAATATACGGGCGACACTATAAAGGAATTGCCAAACTATCTTATTGAGCTTTCTTTGCGTACCAAAGTTGGCAGCCAATTTCATGCAAGATTTTATCTCAAAGCAAACGGTTACACCCCTGACGGATCTGCTCTAAACCAAGTTGACGATATTTTTTATGAGTTTGATGCTGTTATCACAGCGTGTGCGGTGCAGTTCTCGCCAGACGCTGCGGTTCAAATCACAGCAGATTTCATTACGACTGGAGCGGTAGAGCTGAAGATGGATACGTTTGTAGGCGAAGCGGTGTTGCAGGAAGATGCCAGTGACATACTCTTAGATCAAGACGGTGCGGCTAAACTGCTGCTAGAGACCGACCTTTAAGCAGGGAGCTGACCACCAATGGCTGATTTAAAAATCAGTGAACTAGCAGCTCTAGCCGGGAACAACCTGGCCACTGCTGACTTGGTTGCTGTTGTTGACAACAGCGCCAGTGAAACCAAGAAACTGACGATTGGCGATCTGGTTGCAAACGGCGTCACGCTTATCGCTGATGCGACGATTCCAGGTGCAAAGATCTTGTTTGCTGATGGCGGTATTGCCACAGCCAAAGTTGCTGACGCTGCAATAACTACAGCCAAGGTTGCCGATGACGGAATTACCGCCGCCAAGCTTGCTAACGAATCCACTGTTGACCTAGTTACAACGCTGCCTGCTGCTGGTGCGTTTACAGGTCAGCTTGCCCTTGACACTGACGATAATTCTCTTTATTGCTGGAACGGATCGGCGTGGCTCAGCCTAAGAGCGTCTGGCTCTGTAAACACTGTCACTGGCAGCACGGTTGGCCTAGTTGACATTGTTGTCACCACCACAGGGTCAAGCGTTGCAATTGCTGCAACTCAAAACGACACTGATGCAGCAAACAAGTTTTTAGCAGGCCCAACCAGTGCTGGTGGAGCCGTTGCCTACAGAGTTATTGATGGCAGTGATATTCCTGTTGCAACGTCAAGCGCCAAGGGCGGTGTGATTGTCAATGGTGAAGGACTCCGCATGGACTCCAACACGATTGAAGTTGCCAACGATGTAACGGCAAGCTCCACGCATCATGTGGTGGCTTACAACGCCAAAGGTTTAATCACTGGCGGTCGTGCCATCACGTCAGCAGATCTTCCAGCCGCTACTTCTAGCGCGAAGGGTGCTGTTGCTCCTGGAACGGGGCTTGCTGTTGATGGTAGTGGCAACCTTAATCACAGCAACAGTGTTGCCGCTGGCACTTACACCAAGGTCACGGTTGATGGCCAAGGCCATATCAGCAATGGCGACACTTTAGTTGCTAGCGATATTCCTGATTTATCAGCCGCAAAGCTGACAAGTGGAACAATCGGTAGTGCATTGATTGCAACCGATGCTGTCACCGCAGCAAAACTTGCGGATCAATCCGTTACCAAGTTTGGTGGTGCTGGCGCAACTGACAACGTCGTTACGTTTCCAACTGGTGACTATAAAGGTCAGTTCTTTTTCGATGAGAAGAACGAAGATCTTTACGTCTTTACAGGTCAGTCATTCCTGCCGATCACGGTTATTAGCGGCAACCTTGTTAACGCTGGAACTTATAACGCGAACACGAACTTAGTTGGTTCCGTCACAACTGCTGGCTCTGCTGCTGGCTTTACGGCTGGTGGTGCATTGCCGACGCCTGCAACAGGCAACCTCAACTATTACGTGGTTGTTAGTGATTCTGGAACGGGATCAGGTACTGCACCTGCTGTGAGTTTGGCACCGCCAGACATGTTGATTTCGCTTGGCAGCGGATCAACGTTCCAGCTAATTGATGTCTCGAACGCTATCGCTGGTCAGACTGCATCGAATATTTCTGTTGTCGCGACTGGCAATATTGCAGCTACAAACGTGCAAGCTGCGCTGCAGGAACTTGATACTGAAAAGATAAGCGCTGCCAGCCCGACATTTACTGGCACGGTGTTGCTGGGCCAAAACGCTGTGTTGGCGTTTGAAGGTTCTGCTGACGATCAGCACGAACTAACGATTACTTGCACTAATCCAACTGCTGATCGCACGATCACATTCCCAAATGTGAGCGGCAACGTTGTCACGACAGGTGATACGGGAACAGTAACCAGCGCAATGATCGCTGATGCCACGATCGTCAATGCTGACGTTAGTGCTACGGCTGAGATTGCAGTTAGCAAGCTTGCAAATGGCACAGCACGTCAACTGCTTCAGACTGACGCTGCGGGCAGCGGCGTCGAATTTACAAGCAATGTCGATGTCCCTGGAACGTTAGATGTCACGGGTGTTGCAACGTTCGACAGCACATCACTGTTTGTTGGCAACGCTACGTTTAACGGCAGCTTGATCTTTGAGGGTGCAACGCCTGACGCGCATGAGCTGACGCTGAGTGTTGCTGATCCAGGTGCTGACGTTACGGTCACGATTCCTGCTTCGACAACAACGCTTGCTGGCCTTGCTGTTACTCAGAGCTTTACGAAGGCACAGCGTGGAACGCCTGTTGCATTGACCGATGGGGCAACAATTGCTGTTGACATGAGCCTTGGCAATAACTTCAGCGTGACGCTTGGTGGCAATAGATCACTTAGCGATCCAAGCAACGTGACTGCTGGTCAGTCTGGGGTGATTGTGGTTACTCAGGATGGAACGGGAAGCAGGACGCTTGCTTATGCGGGCACGAAATATAAGTTTGCTGGTGGTACGGCACCAACGCTGACGACAACGGCTGCTGCTGTTGATGTATTGGCTTATTATTGCGAAAGCGCAACGCGCATCACGGTTACTTCGCTGCTAAACGTTTCATGAGTATTCCTGGTGCCGCAAGTCCGCTGTTTCTGGCAGCGACGGCTGCTGGGCCTGCTGCGGGCTTTGAAATATCTAGGTCGCTTAGATTTAACAGTGCAGATAGTGCGTACTTAAGTAGAACCCCAAGTGCTACAGGTAATCGAAGGACGTGGACTTGGAGCAACTGGCTAAAAAAATCTAAAGTAGGCTCTGAACAATTTTTACTTAGATCTGATGTAGGCGGGGGGAATGCTCGTGATGCAATTAGGTTTGAAGGAACCGACAAGTTGCGAGTATTTTTTAACGGAACTAGCGGCGGTGATTTAATAACTGATCAATTTTTTAAAGATCCGGGCGCTTTTTTCCATCTTGTTGTTGCAGTTGATACTACACAGTCAACCTCTACAGATCGTGTTAAAATTTATGTAAATGGCATCCAAGTAACTGATTTTTCAACTTTAACATATCCAACACAAAACTACGATACTGGAACTTTTGTAAGCGGAAAAAATATAACTATCGGAAATGACCAAAACAGTAATTATTTAAACGGCTCCCTAGCCGAAGTAAACTTTGTAGATGGTGCTCAGCTTGACGCTACGTCATTCGGAGCGTTTGACGATAACGGGGTCTGGCAAGGAATTGATACGTCTGGGCTGTCATTTGGAACGAATGGATTCAGGCTGCAATTTGCAGATAACAGCGGCGCAACTGCGACAACTCTAGGGAAAGATACTTCTGGCAATAGTAATAACTTTACTCCCAACAATTTAAGTGTTCAAGATTATGTGCAGTACACCTATTCCACCACAAGAGTAGATACTCCCGCCGGTGCGTGGAACGGATCAACAAGCGGCAATGCTGCGTACAGCACAGACATCAGCCAGTATTCGGGTTATTTCAACCTAAGTATTGCCAATGTATCTACTTTTGAATATTACACAAACGAAGATGCTGGCTGGAGCGTAAAACTCAACGGAGGGTCTGCACAGTCAATGAGCGGCTCTGTTGGCTGGCATTCTGTGCCGAACCCGCCTTCTACATTAACTAGTTTTGAATGGAAGCCTTCTGATGGAAGTGGAAATTTATTTGCTTTTAGAGTCAATGGGACCATACTTCAAAATGATTCAGGTGCAGGTAACGACTCCCTGCGTGACTCACCAGGCAACGGCACTGCATCAAGTGGCGGTGATGCCGGTGGGGTCACTGTGGGCAATTATGCGACGCTTAATCCTTTGGCAAGGATACGGAGCACAAACGCTGGCGTTGGTGAAATTGCAAATTTATCAAATGGAAATTTAACATGTACTGGAGTCACCAACAAGTATGGACATGCTACAAGCACAATCGCAATTCCTTCTTCGGGAAAGTATTATTTTGAAGTAACTTCTGAAGCTACTTCTGACTATATAAATATCGGGATTGCCTCAACAGTTGGCACCATAACTGGAGTCTTTGAAACCTCAACAGATTCACATGCTGCTTGGTATGACTCTGAAGGAAAGATCAAAACAAAGGTTCCTAGTGGCGGATCAGTCACAGTTGCCACAGTTACTCAATACAGAACCACTGGAGGCACTATTGGTGTCGCGGTAGACGTAACTAATCAAGAAATTAAATTTTACTTAGATGGAACACTTAAATCTACACTTTCATCATTGCCTGCTGCCCTGATTAGTAAATTAACGGCTGGAGAGATGTTTGCATATATTACTGCTTATAACTCTGCAGTTGGGCACATTAACTTCGGCCAACGTACTTTCCATACGGCAGCTCCTGCTGGCTTCCTTGCTTTATGCACATCAAACTTACCGACCCCAACGATTGCGGATGGCAGTAAGTATTTTGAGGCTAAAAAATATAACGGTGGAATAAGCTCAGTGACAAATCTTGCCTTCTCTCCAGATTTTGTGTGGCTTAAGTCTCGCAATGTTAATACGACTCATGAGCTGTTTGACACAGTAAGGGGACATTCAAAAGTTTTATACAGCAACCAAACCGGCAGTGAAGATTCTCCAAGCAGTGCATTGACAGGGTTTACTTCTGACGGATTTACCCTTGGAGGTGACTCCAACGTTAACAATGGTGGTAAAACATACATTTCATGGAATTGGGACGCCGGAACATCGACGGTAACTAACAACGACGGCAGCATTGCTTCACAAGTAAGAGCACAGCCAAGTGCTGGCTTCTCGATTGTTAGTTACACGGGAAATAATACGGATAATGTAACTATCGGACATCAACTAAATGCAGTGCCCGAATATATTATAGTCAAGAATAGGGATACTGCTGACGATTGGTTCGTTTATTCTTTACCGACAGCAGGAAATATTCTGAAGTTAAATTCAACCGAAGCAAAAGGGAGTTCATCTCATTTTCGTACAATGTCTTCAAGTACATTTCAGTTAAGCGGCAACCCTGACGTAAATGCAAATGGAGATAATTTCATCGCCTACTGCTTCGCACCTGTCGCAGGCTACAGCGCAGTGGGTTCATACACCGGCAATGGATCAAGTAGCGACGGCACATTTATATTTACTGGATTCCAACCGGCATTTGTTATGGGGAAAAGAATAGATGGTGGTTCTGACAATTGGTTTATGAACGATGCCTCACGCTTGGGGTATAACCCAGCCAACCTACGTTTGTATCCAAACCTATTCAATGGAGAAGGCTCAACCACGGACGTAAATATGGACATGTTGTCTAACGGATTTAAGCTATACACAACCAACACTAATAGTAATGGTGATGGGGCGATTTATGTATATCTTGCATTTGCTTCTAACCCGATCCAGGCTAATGGCGGGCTTGCTCGTTAAACTTCGTTCATCACCTGCATCTTCATGGGCTATTACATCGGCACGCGCGGTCTACCCATGGATATTCCGTGGGAGCACAACGACGTTCAATACCCTGCTAACTGGTTACGCCTAAGCAGTTCACAAGATCGTGCAGAGCTAGGTATTACTTGGGGAGATAATGCTCCGGCCTATGACCAAAAATTTTATTGGGGTTACGACGCTGACGGCAACCTGATCCCCAAGACTTATGTAGACCTACAAGCCAACTGGGTTGCTCAAACAAAGCACACAGCGAACACCTTGCTTGCTCCTTCTGATTGGCGCGTTATCAAAGCCAAAGAGAGTGGCAAAACAATGAATGCTGGTTGGAAGACTTGGCGTCAGACTATTCGCACTGAATGCGGCACCAAGGTCAAAGCAATTGAAGACTGCGCCAAGATTGGTGATGTATCGCCCCATGCTGACTTGGCACGGGTGCAAGCCTTGGCTGAATATGTGACTGGATCTGACTACCCTGCGTGGACTGCCGACCCAGACAACGCATCTGAATGACGTTTATTTTTGGTGCGCTAGCGGGGGCTGTATTAACAACCCTTTTTCTAGCGTTTGACCCAGACGATGACCTTTACGAGGATGAACGACGTGACTACTAGACCCGACCCAATGATCTGCGGCAAACCTGGCGCGGAGGACATTTTGGCAAATTCCAACCGTGTGCTTTGGCTAGAAATGCTTTATATGCTTGAAGGCCGCGACAAGCCAGACCATCCAAAACGTGGTCTTTACACCGGATTACATAAGAAACACTTTTCTACGTTCCCTGGAACGGATGAGAACTGAGAAACAGATTTGTAACTGTCCATTGACTGTCCCAGTTAATGTACCTACAGAAAACGTTGACTCTTTCAACAATGATCAAAGCATTCGCAGTAGCTGTTTCTGGTGTTCTCGCTGGTTCAGTTGCTTGGGCAGGCCCTTATGTGAACGTGGAGAACAATGGTTCTTACGTTGACGGCTTCCAAGGAAGTGTGACTGACATCCATCTTGGTTACGAAGGTGGCGAAGGTGCTTATGGCTTTTATGCCCAAGGCGGCTTTGCATTAGTCGATGACACTGACGACGTAAACGCAGAACTCTCAGGAAAAGTGGGCGGTAGCGTAACCGTTGCTGATTCTGGTTTCAGCCTTTACGGCGAGCTTTCAGGCATCACGACCGCTAACGATCCTGTGTTTGGAACAAAAATGGGTGCCAAGTACAATTTCTAGGCTATAACTAGCTTAGGTTTCTCACACAGACCGACAAGGGGCTCCCGCAAGGGGGCCTTTTGTTTTATCTGTCATCACCATGCAAAAGTTTTTCAATCTGGCAGGAGCCTTAGGGTTCTTGATGTCTGGAACGATGGTTGTTGGATCGCTGGTGCTTTACACCCGCATTCCATCGCTGACGAAGTATTACATGAGTGAGCTAAAGCTAGAGCTGACCAAGGTTGTTACGCAAATGGTGCCTGCTCAGATTGATGACGTGATGCCTGAACTGCCATCAGCGACAGGTCCAGCAATCGAAACACCTAAGCTGCCGTTCTAATAGGTGCCTGAAATACCTGAGATTGGTGTGGGGCGCATTGGCGTTCCAGAAATACCAACTTGGAGAAGTATCCCGCCGCAAAGCATTCCGTCTGAGCCACCAGTCACGTTGATGCTGGGTTTTCCGGTTGCGGATATACCTGGCTGCGTTGAAACAAGAAATGCACAGCCTGGCAATCCAGACGCTTACACCAATGACCCGAAGGGCAACTTTACGGTTTGCGATGGAACGATGCCATCGTTTCCTGCCGCATTGGACTTCACACCTGGCACGTTGACTTATGGATCAGCTAAGCCGCCAGCAATAGACCCAAAAGAAAAACCGGATGCCTCCCAGCAACCGGCTCAGTCCCCTTCACCGGGAGCGTCCAACCCAACCGGCATTCCAAATGTAGACACAGAATTACCGTGTCCGCCACCAGACGCAATACCTATTGGGGCTAAAAATAAGCTTCAGACTGCTGTCATTACTGGGTATAAGCGAGTTGATGGAGAATGCAAAACCCAGTTCAAGTCGTTGGACATACCAGCGATTCTCGGCAACCATTTACCTGGCTCGCCTGTTGTGGTCACGACTGCAACGATTGCGGTTGTCGCAACAACAGCGGCAGTCTTAGCCAAACCATTAGGCGATATTTTGCTTAAAACGATCAAGCCGACCGTTAAAAAGACGATCAAGAAGATCAAGGAGAAGCTTGGGAAGACGACTGTTGTTGAGTCTGCTTGGCAGCGTCGGAAGTTTCAGCGGTCTTTGAAGAAGTAGGAATTGAATGTGTGTGGGGCGGTAAGACACCTGGCGGGTTGACCAGGATTACATCAGCACAGATCTTCCTGTAAGGCGACTTGGGGTGGAACATCACGCCTTCTTTCATAAGGGTTCCGCAGTTTCGCAACCTAGCTATTTCGTAATTGAGGCGTTTATCGGCAAGGCTGGCTTCCATAAGCTGCACTTGTTTTTCTGCTGCAGCGCGACAAGTGCGGATATGACTTCGGTCTAGCGGAATCGAGATCTGTGCAGTGATGCCGCCATTGACTGAAAAGTTAGTTTTCTGGCCTGTCCTAACTGGTTTATGGAACAAGACGCTGCCTGGATTGTCAGGTCTGCCATCTGGAACGGGATTGCCTTCTGGGTCAAACGCACCAACTAAATCAAGCGTGTCATAGACAGGCTCGTTGTAATAGCGTTCATACGGATCAGACCAGCCAGTGGTTGAACTAAGGAAAGGGTTGATCGTCAGGGTTGCACCTTGGCAGCTAACGCCGTTAATCACGGATGTGAATGTCTTGGAGGGCGTAACCTGGACAGCCTGGTTTGTGACACTTCCCGAACTGTTTGCGACTGGAGCGGCAGTGCTTGAAACCTGAGCGTTAACCGGCTCAGCCAATAACAGCAGGGCTGCTAAGACACGCTTCATTGGGTAAAGGTGCTGGTGGTCTCTGTAAGTGATTCGATGTCAGTCTCTCTGTTTATTAGCGTGTGATTTACAAGCCCTGGCGCGGACAAAGTTTCAACAAAGCTGAAGGCAGCTCCTTCGTTAACAATGCTCCAAGTTGGTCTTGATGCAGGATCAAGTCCAGTCCACTTGCTTGAAATACCGTTCAATGTATTGGTGGTCGTCGTCAAGCTTTGTGGGGCGAGACCTGCAGAGGGTTTGATATTTGTACCGCTAGCCGTGTATTCATAACCCGTACGATATTCGTAGGAGTTAATGACTTCAATAACCTTGGACGTTGTCTTTGTTGTACTGGAAAGTGTTCCTTGCTGAAAGTTAGGAACGATTGGGACGGCTGCTGCTGGGGCAGCCAAAAGCAACAACAGCAGAATCCTCATCGAATAGTTAGCTCTTGAATAACCTGTCCGATTGCAGTTGTCCCTGCACCACCTGCAGTGATTGTGAGTGCCCCGTCGGTCGCGAGCGTACCGGCCAATGTGCCTGCTGTACCTCCGGAGGTAACTGTTTGATTAGAAAAAGTAGGCAGTGCAGGAACTACGCCACCAGTGACAGTTGTAGAGAGTAAAGCTGGAACATCATCGCCTTCTAGGTACGACTCTGAATACGAAAAGCTGTCACCAGCAGTAGTAATACTGTAAACGCCAGGAGTATACCCAAGAGCAGTGCCGGAAGTAAGTGTCCCCAGCTTAGGAGCAGTACCCAAAGTGACGTTAGAGCCAGATACTGCAAGTGAACTAGGTTGCCGAATTGACTGGGACGCTGCTCCATCAACAGTTAGCGAGATTGAGGATTTAATAGCGTGCGTAATATCTGCCGAAGCAGGACTTACCGCAAAAAACGTTAAGCACGATAAGAAGAGGAAACGTCTCATTTGGTTTTAGACGTAGTAGGTGTTTGTTCTGCAATTGTAGGCGGATCGTCTTTTTTCTTGCCAGCACGTTTAATGTTGACGCCAAAGCTCGTCATTGTTCCCGTAAGCAACGAGGCTGGAAAAGTCGGATCCATCGCTTTGACATAACCCAGGTAGTTAAGGCTAAGCATCACAATCGACCATGTAAGAACAGCGAGCTTTACAAAATCCGCCAACGGCGTTGATTCGGGCTCTTGCTCTTGCTCTTGCTTTGCCTGTTCTTCTGCCATGATGTGCGGTAATTAGGTCGAAAAGTGTGGTAGAGGTTTGGGCGGCTATAGCTGGGGCAACTGTAGGGGCGGGTGCCCTTGCTGTTAAGAGTGCAAACCGCGAAAGCCTGCAAGGTCGTGATTCATTGGTGCGCCTCACAAGTGCTGTAGACAATTTAAGTTCTCAGCTCGATCTTCTACGACGAGAACAAACCACCCTTCATGCTGAGTTGTTTGGAAGGCTTAGCGATGTTGAGCGCAGCGTTGCCAGGCTTGAAGGCATACAAGACAGGAACTAGACTTTCGGCACATTCAGGTTTCCGATGCTTTTATTAATTCGCCCGATCCTGTTTCGTTTCTTGCAATCAAACGGTGTCAAAAAACTTGTGGTTGATCTTCTGACTGCATACTGCAAAACCACTGACAACACCGTTGACGACAAGGTGGTGGATTTTGTCAAAGTAAACCTATTTCCAGGGACTCGCGTTGAGAAGTAAATGTGGGTTTGGGTCGTAATTGTGCTTTCCCTACTTCCCTTCTTCCATTGGTTCCGTGGCACTCCTCATCAACTTGCCGCTGTTAAAGAGCTTGAAGAATCCCTGCCTCAAGAGCTACTTGAGGAAGATGCCGCCTGGGTTGATGCGTGGAAAGCATCAGGCATTGATCAGCAGGTCTACATCCCTTACTTCAGCCAGCTCGACAACGGCAGAGAGGGCTACCGCGAATGTTTCTCAAGTGCAGCCGCAATGGTTGCAGCGCATTTTTCGCGCGTCAAGACAGATGATGAGTACAACAAAATCCGTGACAAGTTCGGGGATTCGACCTCTGTTGAGGCACAAATAAAAACGCTTAAGAGTTTGGGGTTGAACGCTGAGTTTCGGACTGATGGTGACGAAGAAATGATCGAGATGGAGATTGAAATGGGCAGAGTGGTCTTGGCAGGGTATTTTCACCGGGGCGACCTGCTACGCGGTGAGTCGCCAATGTGCAATGGGAATGGATGTGGTCATTGGGTGGTTGTGACGGGATATACAGGAAAGAACAGCAGCGATCCTGGCTGGGTGGTTAATGATCCAAAGGGAAAACCGGACTTAGCCCGTGGGGGACATTCAAGTGCCGCAGGCGAGCGAGTAGAGGTAAGGCAATCAGAGTTCAAGCCACGTTGGCAAGTCGATGGCCCTGGCACGGGCTGGGTAATCTTGGTGGACGACTTGTGAATTACGGATATATAAGTGCCTTCTGGACGACAGTCGTTATGAACTGCGTTCAACCTGTAAATTGGCAAGCTTGTTTACCGGTGCAGGACTGGTTATTCCCCGCTATAGGTGATTACATACGATTTAAAGAGGGGATTTACGCCAGTGAAAAGCGAGCCCTTGAACAGTTTCGACTGGATGGTGGTCAAGCCGAGCCTGGAAGAGGAGTTGACCCTTGAGCGGTCAGTAAGATCCATCGAAGACTGTGACAACGTTGATGTTTTGTCTCAGCTATGCGTTGCGATGGCCCGTCAGCAATGGCATCAAGGAAAGCTTCTGAAGCAAGCTATAGGCCAAATTTCTCTGTTGGAGGCTGTGCTTTCTGCCGGAGAGCAGAAACCCTAAGAGCTTTTTCTAGCGTTGTTAATTTTGGGTTGGATTCGTGCATTGTGTCCCTAACCCGTGCTTTAGCTAGATCAATCTGATCTTGAGGCCGCGTCGTCCAGTTCATGTTCACGGGGGCCATGACTCAAAGGTTGAGGGTTGGTCTTGTCGCAGTTATAGAGACTTGTCAGGTAGGTGTAAAGCCACTCAGCCTGCCACTTTTGCGCATGAAATTTTGTAAGGCCAGCTGCTTCGATTTGCCAAACAAGCTCTCCATCTTTTTCTACTTGCTTGATCGTTGGCTTCATCTCAAAAGAATAGGCACGGTGGTAAGCCGTGCCCATTGAATCAATTAAAAATCAGCTTCTGCTTGTGGTGGCTTTTGATCGGAGATTGCCATCAGCAAGAAATCGTTACCGGCTTTGCTAACGCGAGGGCGAAGGTTGGCGCGAAGTTTTACGCACTCTTCCCCTTTTTGGTTTTCGGTGCGTTCTGCAGTTTTGACCCATTCAACTAACTTGCGTAGTTCAGCTACAGGCACTTCAGATGAAGCCCAATAAGCACCATCAGTTTTTTTGTCTTGGTTGCAGTTGAACCAAAGTGTAAATGCGTCGGGAGCGAAATCAGCCATTAGGTTTTTTGTTGCGAAAGAACTGTGAGATAATGAGGCTTAACGCCTGGTTTTGGTTGTAGCCCCGCGACTTCATGAAGTGCCGGACCGACATGGCTAGATCAGTGTCCAGCCGAACTTGAAAGTGCAAATGACGCCGTTCCTCGTCACGCTTGGCTTGTGCTGTCTTTTCATCGTCAGACATAGTTTTTCAAATGGGTATTCAACCAAGCCTGATGGCGCTTGGCCGTCAAGGCGGGGGCAACTTTTGCGTCAGGCCCGAGATTAAAGTCCCGTCGAAAGTCCGTACAAAATCGAGCAAGGTTGTCAGGCGTCAGCTCTTTGATAAGACCAAGGCATTGTTCGCGATCTTCTTTTGACAGGGGTTGGTCCTTGTCGGCAATGCCTTCAATCTTTGCTGCAGGTTTAGCAGCCGGTGCGGATTCTCCACGATGAGGGTTTTCGACTTCTTCGCGTGCCCATAGCTGCCATGCAAGACCAAACTGTGCGGCAGCAGCAGTGCAAAGGCAACGTCGATGGCTGTCTGTTAAATCACGGGCGCTGACCTTTTCGTAAGCAATCGCGTTGTTGCGGTTGTCCATAATTGCCTGAGGAAAGTCAGGCGTTCGTTCACCATTTGGGCCAGTGAAATAACCAATAACGTAAGCCGTGCCGTTAGGAGCTTTCCAAACGTGACTGTTATCAACGTAATAGGCAAGGCAAAACTGCCAGCCTGGGGCGTGATCATGCAGCAAGTGCATAGTGCGGCACCAGTTGACATAATCGGCTTTGTAACTGCCAGTTCCTTTTTGACTTACGTCATCAGTTGTGATGACATTGCCAAGGTTAGGAAATTGCGGCGATGGTAATGATGGCGGAAGGTTGTTCGTTTCTGGTGGCATAGCGTTTTTGTGCATTAAGAGCAATCACTTGGGCATCGTCTTCAAAGCAGATGCTGGTGCAGCTGTCTAAGACGGCGCGACTTAATTTGTCGATGTCCCCGATTCGTTTTGTGCAATGTTGAGGTGCATCGGGTTTTAATCGGTCAGGGCCAGGTTTGTTGTTGATAAATTGATCGTTGGGTCTGGCAAATATAAAAGTGACCGAGACCAAAATGGGCTTATCCATCATGGCATGCCAGCCATCGGGCAGAGCTTTAATTGCTGCATCTTTGACATGTTTGCGCCAAGGCTTGCACCTCTTTGATGCTTCAATCATGACGCCTTTGCCGACATAGCTTTTGCTGCCTTGTGGGGCAGGCTTGCCAAGAACGGTAAACGTGAAGCTGTTAGGGCATAAAGAATCCAAGAGAAGGAAGACAAGGTTCGGGACTTACGCTACAGCCGCCCAAAGTTAATGAAACTGACCGTGATTGCCGCGTGCTTTTTGCTCGCGTGTTTTGAAGAAGCCTTCAAGATCAGGGAATTGATCCATCAAATCACGGGCCGCAAAAGCTGTGTGATTGTTGTTGATCTTGAGGCCAAGGTCGCCGGTTGTTGCGCGTGTCTCCCATCGGAGAATGTGAAACAAACCGTCCATCGAATAGCGGCTATGGCCTGACAGTTTTAGCTCTCGGGCTAGCCCTGCTAGCTGCAATAAAAGGCCAGGATTTCTGGCCTTGCATTGTTGCCATTGCAAATACAATTTCTGCGTCATTGTTGCAAGCCTGCACAAGCGCGTTGCCAACCTTGCTCGCAATGGGTGATCTGCTGCTGATTGTGAACGCTGGTCAAGGTAAGCCAGGTTGCGCCAGCAAAAAGCGTGCCAAAAATAAGAGAGACAAGAAAGCCTGTTTTTTCAGGCTTGTAGTAGCGAGGACGTGATTTCATGAGAAAAGGGGATGATGTGGGGCTCTCGCCTAAACAAATGGTGGCATACCCAGGTATGCCTGTCAAGTCGGAACTCTCACCTGATCGCCAACCCAGTTCAAGTACGGGCCGATATTGACCTCGGCCTCTTGCGCTGTGTACCACCTGTAGTCACAGCTATTGCAATGGCGGCGGCGCACTGTTTCGTAGGGGCCGTCAACAGTTTTCTTGGTCGTCACAACGTGGACTCGAAACGATCCGCACTTGGGGCACTTCATCTTGATTTGCCTGCTCAAAAGTCTGGCTGCTCAACAGAGAATCGATCCCAACAGCAATTCCAAGCCGCCAAGCATTCTTCTGGGTCTTGCTTGATCACCTTACATTTTTCGGGGCCGCTCACGACAGTGACGCACATGCCCACCGTGATGCTGGGCTGATTAAGGGCTAAGCAAGACATGTACGCACCGAGCTGAGCCGTTGCTGGCTTGCGGGCTGCAACCCCTTTTTTGGAACTGACACTTTTTAAATCCCCCAAAATCACCAATTGCTTGCTGGGCTCCAGCCCTTCTTCTTTCAACCGAATCAAAAAGTCAAAGCTGCCGCCAAGGCTTTTGTGTCTGTCCATCACCCTGTATTCAGTAGCCAAGGTTTCGACGCCTTTGAAGAACGGATCGTCGAGCAGCGGATCAAGCCACGGCGACCATTTGTCGTCAACAATCTGCGGCTCATCAAGCAGGTGCAATTCCAGTGCCTTATGAATCGCCGTTCCTCTGGCAGCCCATCCATCAGGGCCGTCTTTGTATTTGTCGATCATTGCTCGCTTAAACGGCGTCATGTCAACGTCGAGCACATCAGAAACGTTGTGCGCTAGCCACTCGCCGCGCCATCGATAACGGTGCAAGCCTTCGTGGAACTCAAGCTCTGGGACCGGGTCAAGCATTAGGGGGTTGCGCTGTGTGCCCACTATGGGCATACTTTGGCAGCCAAGCAACCCCAGACCATGTCGGAACTGGACCAAATTACGAACACCAGAGTGCTTATTGACCCCAGAGTTATTTCTGAGATTGACAGAAAAAGGCCCATCGGCGTTACCCGTACCGGCTGGGTCAACCTGCTGCTGCAAAAGGCAATTGCATCAGAGCCGGAGCCCCTTGCCCGTGACTGATCTCAAAGCAGAAGAACGCGCCTTTGATCTGTTGCAGTGGGTGCCGTATTGCCTTCCGTCTCAATATGACGAAGAGGAAGCAATGCTCGGCTATTACAGCAAGACGCAGAAGGATCGCTCCGATCATGCTCTCGACGTATGGGACGCTGATCATCCGTACAAATCCAGCGACGAACTAGAAGCGTTCAAAGAACTGGAAAGGCTTGGTGTCTACACACAGGCTGACTTTTACTCACCAAGCAAAGCCAAAGATGGACACTACACCGGGCGAATCAAAGCCCTCCGAGATTCTGCCCGAAAGCCTGAAGGACCACCAAGATCTGCTGGACCGGCTCGACCAATACGCAAACACCGTCCTTTGTAACGAGACAGACGAGCTGCGTCGATCGCAACTGCTTCGCCTTTATGCCGACGAAGTTGGTTGCCCGATCAATGAAAAGACTGCGGCCATTGTTTTAAGCAAGGCTCAAGGCCAAATCGCGGGGGTCTCAATCCCTCGAAAGCGTGGTGAAAAGTTAGACACAACCCCCACCCCATGGTCGTGGGAAGGTGTGATCATGTCGGGCACTTTTAATCTGCTTGTCGCTCCACCCAAGGTCGGCAAGTCTGCCTTAATGGTTGGAATGATCAGCGCATGGTTTCATGGCGAAGAATCTTATCTAGGCCAGAAACTTCACGGCGCTTGCCCCAAGGTTTACATCATTGGGACTGATCAACCGGAAAGCGATTGGAACACCTTGTTTGAACGCGAAGGCTTGGTAAATAGCGATGGCGAGCTATCAGGCCCAATCGAAATGTTGTGGCATACGGGAGCACCGTTGCACCTAACTGATGAGGGCGTAAAACATCTAGCAGAGATCGCAGAAGAGAACCCTGGATCGTTCTTTTTGCTTGACAGCTACCACGCATGTTGTGCGCCGCTTGGCCTTGAAGAAGCTGCTTCAAGCTTTGATGGCCCAGCCCGTCAACTTGCCGAGGCCCTTGCGCCGCATAAGGCCACGTTGGCGATGATTCACCACACCAACAAAAGCGTCAGCGGTGGCAACGCAACCAACGCCAGCCGGGGCAGTAATGCCCTGCCTGCGGCGGCCAGCCTCACGATCTTGATGAACTGGTTTAAGCAGCCTGCTGAAGGCCAGACGCAATCAGATCACCGCGTTGTACTCAAGACGCAGGGGAGGGCAAAAGGCACGACCCTGCTGATTGAGCTTGAAGACGATGGATGGGTGCATCACGGCGACGGTGAAAGCGTCTTGGCGGCTGAATCGATGCAAGAGGCTGCGGACGAGCTGCAAGGCCGTCAAGCCGATATTTTTGATTACATCTGCGAGCGTTGGTCAGATGGTCAGTTCCCCGTTGTCGCGAGTGAGCTGGCAGACGTAGCCAAATGCAACGCAAGCAAGGTCAACCGCGCCCTTCGCGCGTTGGAGAAAAAAGACCTCGTTCGGCAGGACGGGCAGCTTGATGCGCTTGTGTCTGGGGGTCGCCCTCAGCTCTTGTGGGTTCCCAATACCCCCTCCCCGGAAATAGGGGGAAAAGGGGGAAAAACGTCAACAACCCCTCGCGCGTCACATGAAATAAGGGGTTATTCCCCTTCTTCCCCTTGTTTACCCAATTCCCTTGGTGCCTCCACAGCGGGGGTTTTACCCCCCGGCACACCGGTCGAATTACGACGCGGCGATGCCTGGTCAAATGGCTGGGTTATTGCCAACGCGACCAAAATGGACAGCATCCGCGCTGCAAAGCTCGGGAGCCCCAACATCACGATCAGTTCCTTGCGTTGGGAACTAGACGTGCGCCTTTGTCAATCTGGCTCGCAAGAGCCTGAACCAACCGAATTATTTGATTTCTGATGCCTGACTGCAACCGGACCTACCCCTGTCGAATTGATGTCCGCCTCACCGAGGCCGAAAGAGAGTTTTTGAACGAACAGGCTCTAAAGCGAGGAATCTCGCGCCAGGAGCTGCTAAGGGCTCGTGTATTGAGCGAAGCAAACCAACCCGCACCAATCCCTGAGATCAAGCCTGTTCATTTTTCGCGTGGTAGAGATTCGATCGACCGTGCTATTTACGCGGTTAATCGTCGATACAACGTCAACAGCCGAGATCTTGAGGGCATTGTCTGCACTGTGATTTGTGCGTTAAACGCGAAGGGTTGACGCTTGCCTGCGGGTATGCCATGCTTTGATCAAGCGGGAGACCGCACCGCCAAAAAACAAATGACTGTCACAGCAGAACAGCTAAACCTTCAGACCAGCAAGCTCGAACTTAATCAAATCATTTGTTCTAGCTACGGCTACAACATGACGATTGTTGATTACTACGTCGTAGCTCGGATCACTAAAGCCAGCGTTTGGCTTCGTCCTATTGGTCGCATCGTTACTGGCGATGATGGTCAAGGCGAAGGCAAAGCAATTCCTGATACGTCTGTGCAAGCGCCAGATTGCAACATCTTCCGCAAGCGCATTCAGCACTGGGACGGCGTTGAAGGTATTTCTGACAGCATCAAGTACTTCCGCATCTGGGATGGCCGCCCTCAGTACCACAACACCTGGGACTGATCACATCTACGGCCCTGAAGACAGGGCCTTCCTTTGCTCTAACACCATGCTTGGCTATCACCACACCAGCCTTAACTTGTTCGAAGCCTTCGAGCGTTATCAAGACCAGCTAAACGCAAACAATCTGCTCAAACTCTCGCCCGTTGAACCTCACTACACCGTTAACGCCTACAAAGGCTCTGACCACATGTGGGAGGACTGGGCCTACGACAATGACGAACTCGTCAGCCTCAAGCAAATCGCTACCGAAAGCGGTTACACCGTCACCGTTGAAAAACTAAATAACAACTAATTACTGTCGGGGCGCCTGATGCCTGGTCTCACACAGCAGGCTGAAAGCAATACAACACCCACCCCCGTGGGAAAAGCAGGGCGGGCCTGGTGTCCCGATCAATACCCCGATTTCAAACATGGACGAACACTACAGAGCACAGCAACATCAAAATGAACTCCGCGCCTTCCTTCGCTATGAAGCCAGACTCAGCCTTGCCTATCGCCAAGCTGCGTACGCTCGAACCAGACGGGCGCATCATGATCACGGTTGGCGAGGAACCAATCCAATTCAGATCGATTGTGAGTAGCCATCACCTCGTCGAAGAAAAAATTATCCGCCTTCAGAGCTATTGGCTAAAAGCCAGTCAAAACAAGGATCTCTAAGCTACGCTATACATCAAGCAGCTTTTTTAGCTTGACATCAATAACATCTTTAAAGTCAGACCATAAAAATGCACGACGCAGAACAGATCGATCTTCTGATCTAATTAAAGAATCGCTGCAACGTTATGGCGCTGCTCGAAGCATTGTTATCGATGAAGACAACCGCATCCTTGCGGGTAACGGCACCATCGATGGGGCAAAAGCCGCAGGCATTAAAAACGTACGCATCATTGAAACCGACGGCGACGAGATCATCGCCGTTAAACGCACCGGCCTGTCAGAAGAGCAAAAGGTCGGCTTAGCTCTTGCTGACAACCGCACGGCTGATCTCAGCGAATGGGATCAAGAGATGTTGCATCAGCTCTCAGAAGAACATGACATCAGTCCTTGGTTTGATCAGGACGACCTGAACGAAATTCTCAACGTCACCGAGCTTGATCCTGAAGAGGGCAACACAGATCCTGATGACGTACCAGAAGCACCAGAAGACCCCGCCACCAAACCAGGCGACCTGTGGATTCTTGGCAACCATCGCCTGCTCTGCGGTGACTCCACCA
>Ga0208666_1000444_pt1 | contig 19703 bp, 7 predicted proteins | sample 5B_taG_FD_184078 | JGI IMG/M metagenome (GOLD analysis project Ga0208666, IMG submission 184078) | Marine viral communities from the Subarctic Pacific Ocean - 5B_ETSP_OMZ_AT15132_CsCl metaG (SPAdes) (version 2) | ecosystem: Environmental > Aquatic > Marine > Oceanic | place: Pacific Ocean...
ATACATATTATTATGATTAGTTTTTTCATTCTTTTATTTTAATTGTTATATCGTGTGGCGCATATTCATTGCCACCAAAATATGGGTACAAATAATACCTTCTTATTAATCCCCAATTACCTTCAGGTCTTCTACGCACAAGTGTGGTATCATTATCTATTACTATTACATAATAAAACGTTTTTATATCAATAGTAGCGTTATAAATTACGTCTGTGTCTATAGTTCTTATAGTTGCAGCGCTATGTCTACCCTCTTCATGCCTTAACCAACAAAGCTCTAAATTACCATCTATATATCTCCAACCAAGACGTATTGAATACTTTTGATGCCTAACACCAAAATCACTCATACCGTATATTTTGTTTACATCATGTTGGTTTTCTGCTATTTCAGTTTCGTATATAGCAGATTCATCTAATATAAACTTAAAACTTATTCTAGAGTTGTCTGGGTGGTTAATAAAACTACCTGAGCTATGTTCACCAGCTGGTATTGTATAAACTCTAAAACCAAGATCGTCAACTTCTTTTGCGCATGATACTAGAAAAAGAAGTATTAGAATTTTTTTCATTTAAAGTGTTTGTAGATTTGATTTTTTCTTTTTATTTTTTTTCTTTTTTATTTTATTATCAGCTTTTATTTTTCCTTTAATTTCTTCTATTTTTTTATTTCCAAGATTAAGATTATATTGACTCCATCCTAAAAACATTAATGTTCTTTCCCAAGCAGCGTGATCATTATTAAATCCTTGTCTTACGTTTTGAGTTTTGTTATAAAGCCTGTTAAGAGGTAAGTTAGTACCGGCTTCTATATAGTTTGTTATTGCTGACCATTGAGGATTATCAATATCAAATGTTTCCATTTCAGGAATTACTTTTTTATTATAATTTAAAGTTTTTTCAGCATTTGATATTTTTCTAGCCTTAATACCTATTACTGGTGAAAAGTTTAAAGCTTCTATTAAAACAGCGCTTTCGTCTGGGTTGTAGTTAACATCTCTTTGTCTAGCAAAAGCAATAGCAACATTTTTTAATGTGGCTAAAACAGCGCCAAACATACCAGAACCTCTTAATACAGAATCAATACTACCGTTTATTAATCTTTCTTGTTTCTTTAAAAATAAATTATTGTTATCTTCTTCGTCATCACCAAACATCATAGCAAATAAAGCTGTTTGTAAAGTATAAAATATTAAATTTTGCACTGCAAAGTAATATGTTATTCTAGCTGCGTTAGAAATATCACTTTGCATTTGCGTTTTGTTAGGTCCAGTTATTCTTCTATTTTTAATATCTAAAAACGCTTTTTTACCTAATCTATTAAACTGTGACGTTACGTTTTGAAAGTTTAATATTATTTTACCAATAAGAGAAGCTTGCTGCTTTGAAACCATATCAGGTCTTGCTGACTGCTGCGTTGATTGCGTTATGTCCTGAAAATCAACAAACGCTTTTTTCTCAGCATCGCTTTTGCTAAGTCCATCTTTTAAATATGTGTTAACTCTATTTCTATAATAAGTGGCACCACCTGTCGCAATCGCAATGTTATCACCAATTTGTGTAGGTAAAAATCCTAGTTCTAATAGTTTAGATATTAAAAATCTGTGAGGGTTTTTAGACTTACGCATTTCAGCGGCAAGCTCAGCACCGTTAACATCAGTTTGTATACCACCTCTTCTCTGTTTAAGCATGTCAGAGTTAAATATCATGCCCCAGTCGTCCCAGTATTGTTTTTGATTAGCAAAAGCCTTGGCAGCTGCGAATATATTATTGTCAGCAAAATTTATGTAATTTACTAAAGACATTTGTTGTAGTAAAGCAGATCTCATGTTAAAAAACATGACAGAACCAACAGACCCATTAACCCAGTTCATAAGGTCGTTTACCATTTTGCTTTGCCCAGTAGGTTTGTTTCTACCAGTTTTAATTCTATAAAGCATATCTTCTAATGCTTCTCTCAAGCCTTTACCAAAACCAGCTTCTATTTTGTTTAAATTTTCTTTAGAAAATATTATATCAGCATTTTCAATAAACTCTTCGAAAAATTGAGCTCTACCAATTCTACCTGTAGCATCATCTAAGTCCATACGTATATCGCCAGAATCCCAACCGTCTGTAGGATCAACGTAGGTTTCTTGTTTTGATATTAAATTTATAGTCTCTGCGTAATATTGTAAATCACCATCAGAAGTAACAATTTCAACTAAATTTTTTTGATCAATTTCACTTAAACCAGGTATGTCATAACCATGCTTATCCCACAAATATACTCTTATAGCATCTTGATATGTAAAATCACCATCAGGAGTTTTCTTTGTAAGCTTTTTCTTAACATCAGGCATTGCCTTGTTTAAGTTTTTATAATCTGTAGCTACAGATTGTCTAGCTGTATCATACTCTATGTTAGCTCTATTTAATGGTCTAACTAAAGCTTGTTCTAAAAACTCTCTATGAGCATCACCTCTTCTACCTTTACCCATAAAGTTGTATAATAAACCTACAAAATCTTCATGTGATGGTGGGATAAATAATCTAAACTTACCTTTGCCAGCTCCACGTTTTCTAGCTTTTATAAAATCAAATCTTTTTTTAGATTCAATACCTGTTAATTCTTCTAATATATTATTAAAATCAACGTCCATTGAGTCACTAAACTTAACTTTAGCTTGTTGAACTTTACGTTTAACATCAAATTGCTCTAACATGTTATCTACAGCCTGTACATTTTGCAGTGCATCATCAGCAAAATAAAAATCGTTATAGCCCTCAGCAACTTTATCAGCTATCCAAAGAGCTTTGGCTTCTGCTGTTGAGTTAGCTAGACCAGTAATATTTTTTAAAGGTATGTTTAAACCATTAGCTTTTAAAAACGCAAATATAGCTGGTGCAGATTCTGCAGGTCTTGCTGTTAACACAAACATACTTTTTGGCCCAAATTTACCTTGTAGTTTTAAAGCTTTTTGAAATAACGGCGCTGTTTTACCATCTACAACTTTGTTAAACTCTGAAAAATCAAACTCATAACCTAATCCTAATAAATCTTGGTATGTGCTAGCATATTGTTCTGGAGTTAACGTGCCTTTATCACCATCTGGTTTTGTATATCTAATTAAAGACTTACTAGTTGCTAAAGTGTCATCAAAATCTAAAACAGTAATACCTTTTGTAGACATTGAATACTTAGATGTTCTAGAAACATTTATTGATTTATCTAATTTTTTTACACTTTCAACTTTTTTAGTAAGTTTAACTTTTTGCATTGCATCTATTTGGCCTCTAGTTATTTTTCCAGCTAAAAAATCTATAATTAGTTTATTTTGTTGAGCAATATCAGTTATACCATCAACACCAAAATACTCTGTTATAGTCATGTTTACTTCTGGTAAAAAATACATGTTTAAATCTATACGTTGACCGGTTTCTGGATGTACTGCGTAGGCAAGTCTAACAATTGAAGCAAAACCGTTTGGTATGTCTAGCTCGCCACTTATAAGTCTTGGTACAATTAACTCATAATAAACGTTAGGCATTGATTGTTCCATTCCAGCTTTATTAACAATATCGTCGTGTGGGTATTTTTCGCTATTAAGTAGTGGGCCTTGCATATAAGATTTACCGATTACTTTCCAAACAAAATCTACTTTACCTTGCATGGCCGCGGCTAATAATGATTTACCAATTAAATTTTGTGGGTCAGTATGCTCTTCAACAACTTTTTTATCATTAATTACATCACCATTTTTGTATACTGGATAAAAACCAAATTTAGCTAAAATTCTAGTAAAAGTATTTTGATGTTTAGCAGTGTCTCTTATCAACTCAATAAACATCCAGGCGTCAGCTGGTTTACCTTTTTTAGGGTCTAAGTATGATTCAGTTGCTTTAAAAAAGCTTAAAAGCACTTCAAGTTTTTTATTTTCATCTAAAGCATCATAATCTTCTAAATAAGTTTGATCAAAACCTCCACTTACAAATTTATTTGTTTTGTACTCTTTTCTTTTACCAACTTGCTTGGTATCTGTTGCTGGTATTAACTCGTCAAAAACTTTTACTGTCTGAAAAACTCCACCAGCTTTGTTTTCACCACCGGTAAGAGTGCTTCTTAATATGCTTCTAAACTGAGGGTGTTGTTTTAAAAAATCTGTTACAACCCTAGTAGCGCCTTGTAATATTGTTTCGCCAGTTGGCTCTCCACTAATCACAAGATCTGCATTTAAATCTCTTGTAGAGTATTCAACTGTTTCTCCTTTAGAGTTTTTTCTTTTCTTTTTTATTAATGGTGCTAGTTTGTAATTAATTATATCACCTAGCTCTTCTAAACTTAACTGATAAGATTTTTTAAAAGCTTGAGAAGATTCTTCTAATGTCACTTCCGGGTTAAGCGAAAACATAACGTCAGATTTACCGTCTTGTATGCTTCTTATAATATCTCCAGTTGTTTTGTCATTTTTAGCCAACTGTTGTCTTACAGCTTGATTTGTTATCATTTTACCAGTAAGATTTGCTATAGCTAAAACTCTTGCGGATATATTTCTGTCACTACGTGTTGGCTTACCATCTATAATACCAAATGTTTCTAAAAATTGTTTTTTAGTTATATTGTTTTTTTCTTGTATTGCTAATCCAGATGTACTACCTGTTTTAGCTGCTTTTGCTCTATCTGTCTTTGTGTAAAAAGCTTTTAACAAAGTGTTAGGAATACCTGTTGCAGTACCACCGGTTGTTGCACCTTCTGGCAGCATTGCTATTAATAAATCTGCATTTTTATTAATAAACATTTGTGCGGCTTGCAATTCTTTTTTAGTTAGATTAGCTAAACTTGTAATTTTTTTAGGAGCTATACCAAACAACTCGCCTGTAATTTCAGGTATTTGATTTTTTAAATTTTTAAAGTTTACATTTGAAAGATCTAAACCAGGAACAATACGCTCTATAGCTTTTGCAATTTTTTCTGAAACTCCCAACCTATCAGCTATTACAATTTTCTTTTTTCTAGGTTTAGTTTTAACTTCAGTGACTACTTCTTCTGCGGTAACACCTTTAGCTTCTGTTACGTCTTGTGTAAACTCTTCACCTAAAACTCTTCTTGAAGCTTCAATAGCTCTTGCTGGTAAAAACTTGTTTATATAAGCAGCTAATGGTACACCAGACTCTGGCTTGTAATCTCTAATTAAATCTAATATACCTCTTTGTCCTATTTCTATTTCACTCATTAAAAGCTCTCTATCAAAATTAGGCGCGTCTCTACGTTTTTCAACTATTTTACTAACTATAGGTTTGAATTTTTCAATAATTTCAAAAGCTCCATCTACGCCTTTTTCTTCAAATATTTCTTGAACTTTTTCAGAAGCTTCTTTAGAAAATTTAGTTTTTGTTTCTCCACGTTCTAGGCCTAATTTTTTTCTTCTATCTATTCTTCTTTTTTGCAACGTACCTATTTCGCCACCCTCATAACCTTTTAAAAAACTAGCTAAATAAACCGCAGCATCTTTAGGTGTTTTTATTTCATAACCTTTGTCAATATTTATTTCACCACCATCTACAGATGGTAAACCAAAAATACCTCTTAAAACGTTTGGTATACTAGGTGTTAGTTTTAAAAGATTAGCTTGCTCTTGTTTATTTCTTATAAAATAACTTTGTATTTCTTTACTGTATTCGTCGTAAAATATATCTTCGCCTTTAGGAAACTCACCTTTAATGTTGTAATTACCTAAAGCTATTTGAATTTGTATAGCTGATTTATGTGCTTTTGGAAAATTCTTTTCCATGTAATCAAATAAATTTTTACCATAATTTGTTACGCCAGCTGTGTCAAAAGCAAGTGCGTCTATAGCATGACCTACCTCGTGTGACAATGCTGTGCCAGCTAGTATATTACCTTCTTTAATAGCAGCGTCAGCAGATTCTTTATCTCTAACTATATATTTATCACCAATAATAGCAGCGTTAGCCTTACCACTTCTAACAAGATTTATAACTTGATTAGACTGTCCTTCATATTTAGCTAGTATTTTTTGTATTTCTGATTTTTTACTTTCTTTAGATCTTGAAGATTTGTTTATTTTTTCAATCTCTTGTTGAGCTAACTCGTCGTAAGCTTGCATTATCTCTTCTTGAAGCACGTCGTCAGTTGGAGCTGCAACAGTAGTGATATCTTGCAGTCTTACATCTTGTAGTATTGAAGCTGCTTTAGAATTATCTTTGTTACTAATAACTACATTTTTTGTAATACGATCTTGTAAAACAGCTCCAAGTTGATAATAAAGATCGTTTTCAGCTTTTAAATTTCTTCTTTTTCTTTTTTCTCCTTTTTTTGTTTTAGAATTAGAAAAACCACCTTGTCCATATACAATTGATTCTACCAAGTCTACAGCTTCAGGGTTATTTCTACCAATACCAACTCTAACATCGGCTAAATAATTTTTAAACTCTGTGTAAACAGCTATTGCTTGCTCTTTATTTGTAGCGTTTTTTAACTTTGGATTTTTCTTTATTAGTTTTTCTAATATTTTCTCGCCTCTAAATCCTAAATTTTTAACACTATTAGTAAAATCAACTTTGCTTAACGCTTCTTTTTTCATTTGAAGAGCGTTATTATATTTTTGAACAAACTCCATTTGCTTGCTTGCAGTTCCAAAACCAGACTCATCGGTAGCATCTAAACTAGCCGCGTAATCTAGTAAAAGTTTGTTTATTCTTTTATCACTTAACGTAGGGTCAATACCTGCTTGAGCAATTAAATCATCTAAGATTCTACCACTTATTATAAGGTTGTTTAGATCTTTACCTTCTAAAGACATGGCACCAAGTTCCATTTCACTACCTAACATTCCAAGTTTGTTATACAACAAGTCACTTCTTTTGGACATCAAACCATCGTAAGTGCTTTGGTAATCAACATCGCTAGGATCTAAAGCTTTTAAGTCAGCGTCAACACCTTGTAGTTCTTTTTTAATTTTATTGTATTCTGCTCTTATAGGCGCAGTTGCCATTTGAGTCACTACTGTAGAGTATGTTGTTCCAGTACCAACCATTGGACCTGAAATAATAGCAGCATCAATTGCAACTTTTTTTCCACCAGCAATAAATTCTTTTGAATCAAAATCTCTGTTAAGTATATTAACGTCAGCAAGAACGTTAGAAACATAGATTAATTCTTCTTCAAGAATTTCTTTACCAATACCCTTACCTATTTCTACAACACCACGTAACGTTGCCTCGGTGTTTTCCATAAATATTCTTTTTGATAAATCCTTAAGTGGATTTGCAAGTCCACCTACAGCGTTAGTAAAGTTTGAAGCACCTATATATTTTGTAAAAAATCCTTCTGCTAAAAAAGCAGTACTAACAGACCCAAATTGCTGCCAACCGCTATAGTCATTGTCTGCTATAAACTTATTTAGCTCTAAGCTTATTTCTTGATATTTTTGCTTTGGAATTAAATTTTTATATTTTTCTAAATCATTTAATGTTTCTTGAGCATCTTCAACACTATTTTCTAAGTTTTCTAACTCAAGTCTTTTATCTCCACCACCACTAAAAGCAGCAACACCAGCAATTGTCCATTGAGTAGCTTTTACTCCTGCGCCTAGCGTAGAGCCAACACCCGCAGTAGCGAGACTTAAAGTTGTGATAGCACCGTTTTCAGCACTAACCTGAAGAGCGTATTCTAAAAATCTTCCTTGCCCAAAAGCTTCTCCAGCTGTCAAATCAAAAACCCCACCATATTTTTTATCGTAACGTTGTTGTATTAAGTTTTGCTGTTTTATTGCAGCATCACTACCAAACATAACAAAAGGTGATAAAACTAATTTATCCCAACTATTTCTAAAAGCTTGTCCGGATCTACCAAAAACGCTACGGCTTTTTGCAGCAACCTTGCTAAACTCACCACCACCAACACCTAAAGATTTTTCTTGTGCAATTATATTGGCGTCTTCAACATCTAAATCGTTTGACGCAGATAAATAAAGGCTTTTGTTTAAATCTACAGTGTGAAGCCAGTCGTTAATTAAATTAGTATATTTAGAAACCTGTTCTTTGTTTGAGCCTTTAAGAGTATAAGTTCTTAAATTTTCGTCAAACTCAATATCTGTAATACCGTTTTTAATAGCCTCTTTAACAATGTTTTTTTGTTGTTTTTCTAAAAGCCTTACATCATTACTTTGTTTAACATTTAAGTTTTTTCTTTGATTTTCTAAAAGAATTTTTATTTTATTTCTTTCAACATCACTGTTATAAGCACTTGTTCTAACAATGTTTTCTAAACTAGAGTCATCGTATAATATTTTTTCTATATTAGTGTGAGTACCTGTGTGCGCATCCCAAGTAGGTTTCATTTCAAAAGCAACTTGTGCCTGTCTTTCTAACTTAAGAGTGTTATGCTGATCTTCAGAAAAACTGCTTTTAGAATAGTTATACATAAAGTCTGACACACCACCGTTAAGCTTAGCTGTTCCTCTAAAAACCTCTTTACCTTCAACTTCATCAAAAACAACATATGTAGATCCACCACCACCACCTGTTTCTTTTGTTATTTTTAATCCAATTTTTTGATACATTTTTTGTAATCTATCAAAACCTTTAACATCTCTAATCGTTGTAGTTGATAAATTATCTGAATCTGAATCGTAAGCGTTTGGAGCCCAATCAGTATAAACACCTACATACTTGTTTTCATTTTCGTATCTATCTTCTGCGAATTTTATAATTTTAGCAATTTGCTCTGTAACAAGTTTTTTACCACCACCAAACAAAACACCACTAACACCTTCACCACTTGTCATTGGTTGAAGATCGATTGTCATAGCATCCATGCCTGGTATTTTAACAATTGACTTATCATCCCAAAAAAGACCAGTGTCTTCAGTTACTACATTACTATTTGGTAGTATGTCTTTCACCCACTGGCTAAACTCATTTTCATTATACTCTGCTATTACATCAAGATCTGTAGACTGGTTTTTATATACAAGTTTGTTTTTGATTTTGATTGCATCATCACCAGTAAAAACATTTATAGACTTATCTTTATTTTTAATAGAAAAAGTGTATGGTTGTAAAAAATCATCATTACTTTTTTCAGTCAAACCCTTTGCTTTCATTATGTTCATGAAATTTTCAAACTCAATATCTTGCGACTTGGCAGATTCTTGCAAATCTTCTAAAGTATATGGTTGACCGTTTAGTTCAAACATTAATTATCTTTTTTTATTTTTAAATACTTTAAATATTTTTTATAATTATCAGGGCTTAGGCTGTTAACTTCTTCAATAGTTAAATCTCCAAGAGATCTAATTTGACCGTTAATATAAACTTGACTTTCTTTTTCTATGTTTTTTGCAGCTTGCCTGTCTTGCTCAGATATTTCTAAATCATTACCACCTGTTTGCATGCCTTTATAACCAAGATCAGGTCTTAAAACTCCTATTGCTGATGCAACTTGATCTTTAGTTTTAACAACAGGTTCTCCTTTCTCATATAAATAATACTTGCCATTTTCTCTTTTGTAAAGAACGCCGTTCCAAGCTTGGTGGTTAGGAAAATCTTTATTACTGTTTAAAAGGTTAATTGAATAATCTATAGCTTCTTTCGCTACAGCTTGCTTACCTATTGTGTAAGTTCCACCTGTATTATTTTTGTTTATTTGTGCTGATAAAGCATTGTTTAACTGAGTTTTACCGTCGTCAAATTTAGATTTTAAATACCCTTCAGTATACCACTCTACCGCTAGTTTTTTAGCGGTATCATAATCAAAGTTTTTACTATGTATGTCTGTTAAAGCTTCAAACAAAATTGTTTTGTTTTCAATACTAGTGTCTAATCCTAAATTTTTTAAAATAGCAGTCATTTCTTTATTGTCGTTTGTTTTATCATCATCAAACATTGTCGCTAAAGCATCAATATAAGAAATTTCACCAAAAGTTCCTTTTGTTATAATATTAGAAAATTTACCTTTCGTGTTCATTAATTTATTAACAGCTTCTAAAGACTCTCCTTTGTAATCTTTAAAAGTTTTGTTATCGTTTTTTGTACCAGCTGTATTAAGTTTACCACCAATAACACCTAGGTCGTTTAAAGGTTTGTCATCTATTAATTCAATACCATCAAATAAATCTGTAAAGTTTTGAGTTTCGCCATCTACAGTGATTTGAAGTTTATTGTTTTCGCTCCAACTAAAATTTAAATCACTATAATCACCGTCTTTATCCCAAACTTTTCCAAAAATATTGTAAAAACTAGGGTTTGTGCTTTTAACATCGATACTTTCATTTACATAAGCTTCTCCAAACTTTCCAAAACCAGAAACTAACCCATTAATTTCAGTAGCTATCTGCTCTATTTCAAACATAACTTCTTTTTCTTTATCAGCATCTCCATAAACAGAGAGGTATTTTTGTTTTAAATCTTTTAACTTTTGCACATTAGCTTCGTGCATACCACCTAACTGCTCGCTAGATCCAGATAATTTTCTTAACATACCTTCTACCTCACCAGCAATACTATTAAAACCATTTTCTTTTGCTTTTTCTTTTTTACTAATAAAGTCAATTATACCAGTTGTAGTTTTTGATATTACATCAAGTTCAGCTTCATAAAACGGAGTTTTATCAATACCTTTTCTTGATCTTGCTTCTGCTAAAGCCGCTTGTATTAAACTTTTATCTGCTGCCATTTTTTATTCTTTTAATTACTTAATATGGTGTATAACTTCCTTTTGTTTTAACACTTCCATCAGGGTTGAATGTTGGAAAAGTTGTTTGACCTACTGTACCTACGATATTGCTAATAGCTTGTGCATTTGCACTTGCCGCAGAAGTACGAGCGCCCATGACATTTTTCTGTGCCTGCGCGTAAGCTTCATTAGCACCTGTGGCTTGGCCAAAACGCATACCAAGTATAGTTGATTCTCTATCAACGTTCATTCTTTGTAACATTTCATCACCTCGTTGAACATTTAGCTGTCCTTGAGCAGCCAATTTTTGGTTAGCAGCTTCTTGCTGACCTATGCTAGCTGATATTCGCTGTGTTTGAAGTTGACCTTGGTTTGCTAAAGCTTGGGCAAGACCCGCTATACCACTACCACCCGCAGCTCCTCTAAGACCTTGCATTATGTTAGATCTTTGTTGCTCACCTTGCTGAGCTTGAAATTGTGCTTGTTGCTGGTTTACAGTTAGATCTTCAAAAACGTTTTCAGCAAATGGGTTTCTAAACTGTTGTGCTTTATACACATCCATCTGTTCGTTTAGAACTTGTCTTTGTTGTTGTCTTTCTTCAAAAGCTCTTTGAGCTTCTGCTTGAGCAGCTCTAATATTTCTTCTACCTGCCTTAGCAGTAGCTATACCCCCTATTACAGAAGCCGCTAGTGGAATCCACCAGGCCATTAGTTATTTATTTTTTTTAAATTCATAATGTATTCTTTATCTATTTATAATTACACTTTTTATGTGTTATTTACTACTTTTTGCTACCTCAGAATTAACCGCGTAAAGCTCTGAGGCGTGAACACTTGTGTTTTTCATTTTAACAGTTGCATAATATCCTTTTATACCAGACGTCTCAACAGCATTGTTTTTAGAGAAAAACAAAAAATTTCCAACTAAATCTACACCACTTAAACTAGTCGTTACAGTTACAACGCTAGTGCTTCTGTTTACACCAGTTACATCACCTATTTTTGTTGGTGCTTGAGAAAATTTATCAAAGCCATTAGCCGTAGTTATAGGCGCGTGATAAACTATATCACCTATGCTTAAAGACTCGTTTAATGTTTGATTTGCTAGTGTTATTGTTGCCATGTTATGATACTGTTAGTATGCTATCTAAAGCTATTGTTAGTGTGTGATTTGTTGTTCCAAAATTTGTTATAGCTAAGTCAAAAGCTAAAGTTGCACTTCTACTACTACCTGTAAATGTAAGAGGTGTGTTGTCATCTAAAGTTTGATCAGCACTTAAAGTTACTGTATTCGTACCAGTGTTAACACTATCTACGTGTGGAGCTACAGCCGCAGCGTTTATACCTCTACCGCTAACAAAAGTTGTTGAAGCTGCTTTTATTCCAGCAACGCTATCTACAACAACAACACCGTCACTACCGTCTACAGACGTGTCGTTAACAAGCGTTTCTACTGGTGTTAATGTTGCTGCATTTAAAAGAACGCCACTAGTCACTTCGTCTATACCTATTAACTCAAATTCACAACCACTAATAGCTTTGCTAGTTTCAGAACCACCATATGTACATGTTATAGAAGCATCGTCAGCCATACCACCATCACCTTGTGCGTTTTGCGCAACACTAACTATTACAGTATTGTTCTCAGCATCAATACTCAAAATTCTTGGCGAGCCAGTCACGCCAGTACCAGTTAATGTCATGCCTCTAATCAAGCCATCAACATCATCAAAAATAACTGCTGTACCAGCAACTTGATTGCCATTTTTAACTTTAACAACGCTTGATCTAAAGTCTATTGGATTCATGCCAGCTACGTTTGTAGTGTAACCTCTAGCAAAAGTAAAAGAGTTTGCGGAAAGTGACAATGCAAAAGAAATACTTTTTTCAACTCTTAATTTAGAGTTTCTTTCACCAATAAAAGTAGTGGTGCTGGTTAAATCGCTATAAGACCCAGAGTAAGAAGCTGAAGCTAAAGCAACTGTTATTGTAACAGCTTTAAATTTATTTATAGTCAAAGTGTGTGTTAGTTCGCTGTCAGTATCTTGTAGACTACTAATTAAAGTTGTTCCTTTTGCTAAGCTTGGCGAGAACACTAAAGTATAAACTTCATCAACGGTTACGGTTGGAAAAACTAAACCATCAATATACTCGCCAGTACCGTCAATAACTTGATTAGTAATTTGCGTTGCAGCTGTTGTAAAAGTTCCAGTTGTAAAGTCATAAGTTTTACTGTCGCTACTTCTAGTAATTTTTAAATTAAAATTCGCACCTACGTCTCCTTTTACTGAAAAAGTTTTACTTGTCGCAACAGAAGGCATGTCAGAGGTGTCTATTTCAAAAGATTTTAACTCAACCAGAGCGTTGTTATGAACGTTTGTTGTTATTGGAAGAACAACTGTTTTGTGATCAAAAGATATTACATCTCCTAAAGAATTTATAGTATTTACATATTTTATTACAAAAACTTTAGCTGTAATTCTACCTAATGAATCTTTAGTGGTTGTAGATGTTATTGTAAATGCTGACTTATAACCAGAAATTAGCCTATATGTAGGCTCTTCAATATAATAATAACCATTAGAAGCTGTAAACGTTATTGTAGCAACGGTAGCTTGAACACCACTGTTAGGTGTTAACGCATAAGAAGTATTAGAAACATAATTATCTGCAACAGTGCTAGTTGTTACACCACTACCAGCAGATATAGAAGCAGTGTGGTTTGCGTCTACGTTTATTTGTGAATTTAGTTTTATTGATAATGCCATGTTATGATATGTCTTCTGCTGTTATTTTACCTAATCCTTGAACTGTAAACTCACTAGTGTCTAAGTTAGTTAATGTTGTAGTATCACCTTTTATAAAGTTAAACCACTTGCCTTCTTTTTCTAAAAATTCATTTATACTACCAGTTTGCTTATCTGTTGTTATTGCTTCTGCGTGCCAACCTTCATCTTCTACTAAGTTGTAGTAATTTTCAGTATCAATTGTGTTTTGGTGTATTTTAGATTGTGTACCTTCGTAGCTTAACGCTTTAAAAACTTTAACCATACTAGGCTCTTCATTAAACACGGTTGTAACGTCAGAGTAGTATTGTGTACCGTAAAAATTATTTGCTGTTTTAGCAGAAACACCGTTTTCAGTAGTTAAAGGCAGGCCTTGGTGGTGCCACCAAACTTTAGAGTTTCCGCTTGGGCTTGCAAATGTATAATAATTACCTGAAACACTTAATCCTTTTTCTGGTATAAATGATTTAAAACTAGACCAGCCCTTAACATCTTCATTGTATGAGACAGTGTAGTTTTCACCGTCTTCACCTGGTTTTAAAGTTACGTTGTATTCTTTTTTATTGATATCATAACTACCAGCAATTTCAGTAGCTGACCTTAAATTGTCTTTAAACCAATCTCTCATACCGTAATCAGATATAGGTGTTAAACCGTCCATTGATAATCTAAGTACAGTGCCTCTTTGTTTGTCTGTAAAGTACACTCTGTAAGCTTCAGCAGCAAAAGACTCTGGATTTTTTGATATTCCATAATCACCAGCAAAAGGTATTGTTTGGCCAAGCACATTTGTAGTTGCAACAACGTTTACATCGCCATCTGCGTTAAATAAAGCGTCTTTATTTGCTTGTATTCTTAACACTTTGTCTTCGCATAACGTTAGTAAATCAGAGTTTCTAGCGTAAAGCTTTTGTATGCTACCATAGTCTGGATTTATATCTTTAGTTATTTTTTCTGCAGCAATAAATTGATTTGTATCGTTAACACCGCTTTTAGAGTTGTAAATACCAGAATATATTAAACCGTATTTTCTTTGGTTTTCTTCGTACTCACCTTGCAATGTTGTTGAAACAATAGCGTTTTTATCAACAAAAACTTGGTTAAAATCATCTTTAATTCTATTTGATTCAACACCATTACCAAAAGAATAACAGTTAAACCAAGGAAGTTCGTGCGTGTCATCGTGAGCACCAATATCAATAAAATCACTAGCTTCGTAATAAATATCTAAACCATCGTCAGTTTTTGGCTGAGTTTCAAATATTGCTGGATCGTTTGATATTAATTGGTTTTCATCATCAAGAGAAGACTCTACAAATTCAATAAATTGATCGTTTATTTCGTCCATAAGATTTACTGACCCTACAGTTCCCGTTGTACTTCTTCCGCTAGTTTTATTAAGAGGATTATAGTTTGGTGGGCCAGCTTGACCCGACTGTGTCACAGTAACGTCTTTAAACTCTATAATCCAAGTTAGCCTTCTGTTTGTTGCAAGGCCAAATAACGCCTCTTCATCTTCTATAGTTCTTTTACCGTTTACGGTAAAAAAACTACTAGACAAAGAGGTTCCTAGAAAAAATGATTGAAACCTGTTAAAGTATTGTTGACTTCCAGTGTGACCACCTGCGCCAAAAGCTTTTACTGTGCATTTAAATTCCTCTACTGTTGATTTTCCTCTTAACTGACTAGCTTTTAATTCTTTTTGCGTACCATTGTGCGTTGCCATTTTAAGAACTGTATAATCTCCATTTCCACCAGGAAACACAGTGTGGTTGTATCTTTTTTGTTGCTTTAAATTAGATATTTCAAATATTTTTTCATTAGGATCTCCAGAAAATCTAAACTTAGATCCAACTTTAAGCTTAGAAACAAAATCAATTTCTAATTCGTGGTTTTTATTTGTAGCTTTACCTACGTCCCAGGCGGTAGCATAAGAAGTTGCTAAGCTAACTTTTTCTTGAGGTATATTCATTAAAGAAGATTCTGACCATATTTTAGCGTAAGAAAGCTCCATGTAATATTTACCATGTTTAAAAAATTCATCTTTTTCTCCTTTTATATCTATTTCAGTTCCATCTGCTTGAAAAATACCTCTACCAAATTGCGGAAAAAGAGAAGCACCAGCAAGACCACTTCTAGCATTGTTTTGTCTTTGCTTATGGTGATCATAATGACCAGGGTCTGTGTAAATACCTTTCGCAGGATCGTTTTCATCTAAAGGTTGAATACCAACATAATGAACTCTGTCTATAAAAAAGTTTTTTCTTGCTTGATCGTTGTCAGGTATGTTTTCGTAATTCCAAGTAGAATATTTTGCAAACTTTAATATTCTACCCCAGTTTCTAACTGCACCTTGTGACATGTATAGTTTTCTAAAAGACTGTGCACCAGAAAAACCAAAAGTTGGCACACCTCTTCCAGCGTTATAACCACTATGCCCTTTGTCTTCATGCCATCTTTTAAAAGTTAAAGTCGTGTTGTTGTTTGATGCATCAGCGTTTTGATTTATTTGAAACTTAGTTGTTTTTCCATCACCATCAATACCGATAATTTCTGTAACGTATGAATTGTCTTTAATGCCAGCACCACTAACATGCCAAGAAGGTTGTATTGCAAGCGTAGGATCACAGTCAATTTCATTAGAACCATTAGTTACGTCACAAGTAGCATCTGTAAAAGAAACTTCTTTTGTAAAAGGAAGACCACCGCTTTCACCTAAGTTAGAGTCGTAAGTAAAGCCTTTTACACTACTAAACTGATTGTAATCTCCGCTACTAGAAGAATCTTTTTGATACCTTGTTGCTGTGCCAGTTCCAACAGCAACACCCGAAGCACCATCGTCGGAAACATACCAAGATGGTGATTTAGCAACAATACCAAAGCTGTCTTGAGTTAGCACTGCTTGTTGTTGAACAAACTGTTTTAAATCATTGTCAAGCTCAACTTTTACAAAAAACTTACCATCAAACTCAGGTCTATCGACAGTTTTATAAGAAGCTATAGTAACCGCTACACCATTGTTGAAGTTTGCACCATCCATAATCCAATCAGAGTCTGCTTTTATAATAGGTTTGTTTAAGTGAAGAGTGTAAAACTTACCGTCAACAGCAGTATTAACAGCATCTGCTTTCAGCCACCCTGATTTTAATGAACCACTTTCAAACCTTAATATTAAATCACCATATTCTGATAAATCAGCTCCGTTTTCTTCTGAAAGCCACAAATCTTTTTCAATACGTAATACCAATTGGTCTTCACTTGGCCTGTAGCTTGAGTTAGTAAACACTGCGTTTAAAGTGTTTGAAGCACTCCACGACCCGTCTGCAGTTCCTAACTCATTTCTAGATAATTTAAGATAACTAGGAGTTTCATTGCTTATTGCTAAAACTTTGTAAGTAGAAGACTCGCTGATAACAGCTTGCCCGTTTAGTTGTTTTTTAAGTACTAAATAAGTTTCTTCATCAACTTTGTTTCTTTCGTTAGAAGGAAAAGACAGCCAAGCCATACCGTCAGTGCTGTCGTATATTCTATCTACAGCTAAATTATAATACTCAGAAGAAGTTTCTTTTATAAAAAATTTAAAAGACTCTGCAAATTCTGGCGCAGTATTATAAAGCCCAACGTTTATAGCGTTTATATTGCCAGAGTCAATCTTTGGTACTTTTATTGAAGATGTTTCACTTGTTAAAACAGGAGTTTGTCTTCCAAACTGATCAGCATAGACAACGCCAAGCTGGTAAGTTCTTTGTGACTTAATAGATTTGTTTTTATTTGAGGCTCTTTGTTTACAACTAAAATTTTTTATTTTACCTTTAAAAGTTTGTGGAGTAGAAGCAGCAAGATTAAAAGCTTGAACCATAAAAGTTTTTCCAGAAGTGTAAAAACTTTCTACACCTTCAGCAGAATTAAGCTTGTTTAACGTTAACTCAAAGTTTTTAACACCACCATCATCAATGTCAACGTAATTATTTTTTGTTGGTCCAACTAAATGTAGTCTAACACTTCCTTGAACATATTCTTCAATTTCAATAGAAACTAAATATGTTTTATTGTCTTCTAAAGTTAATGTTTGCCAAATCTTCATAAAATTATCTACCCCACTAGCGCTTTGCTCTATAAAACCATCTACGGCATAGTAATCATTTATCCAACCATTTTTAGAGCTAGACGAAGCATTGTAATTCCAATTAGCAACAACAGAGCTAGTAACACCGCCACGCCTATACATATTTGGATTTTGAAGTAGTTGAGGACCAACGTTGCTTCTAAAATTAATAAAAGCATTTATTTTTGGTTTTATTGTGCTACCATCGTTACTTTTAATATCGTAGTTTTCAAGATAATTACCGTAAACAACTCTATTTCCAATAACGCTTTGAGCTAAAGCTTTTCTAGGCACTGAATCCCAAGGCCTTAATATTTGATTAGAAGGTATTGCAGAATATATATTTTCAGAGCTTATTGTGTAAACACCTTGAAAATCTAACTCAGAATCAGTTGTACTCCAAGAAGGTGAGTTGTAAAAAACATTATCAACAGTATAAATAACAGGCGAGTTTGATTCTTTATATAATATATCGACTTGAACAACTTCTTTCGGTATGTCTTTTGGAATAAACTTTTTTATAACTAACTCTTTTAAAGTGTTGACCATTCCAGAATTAAAACCTTTAGTTTGGTTGTAATTAAAATCCCCAACACCAAAAGCTGGCTCAGAAAAAGGTGAAATGCTTGAATACTCACCATCTATATATTTCCATCTTGTTGCAAATCTTGCAAATTTTTCTTTAAAAATTGGTTGGGTATCTTCTTCTAAATAAACTTTATAATTGCTAGGCCCGCTAGGAATAGTGTTGTTTATAGATAAAACAACAATTTGAATATTTAAATTTTCAACAAATGTAACCCTAGCACGTACATGATTATTTATTATATCTGGTACAAATCCATTTGCAAAAACTAAAATATCATTAACTTTGTAGTTAGACTGTATATTTGTTGTAAAAGAAAATATACTATTAACTTCTTTGCCGTTGAAATCAATTAATGAGTTAGTAAACGAGTTTCCAGGCCTTACACCTGTTTTTATATCTAAAAAAGGAGCTATTTTAGGGCTTTTTTTAATTATAGTAACATCTTCTTCTGTTACAAAATTATCGTCATCTGCTAATATATTTCTTTGCTCTACTACAGCTTTTGTATTTTTGTTTAAATCATTAATATCTGTACCTTGTATTGATCTTGGTATATTAATTTTTTTAGGTTCTGAATTATTGTCTGTCCAAAACAACAAATCATCAACAATATTTATGCCTGTTATTAATTTATCTTTGTCAAAGCGCAATACTCTAGATTTTTTTTGATTAGAATTGTAATCATAAAAATCACCAAATACAGTTGGATTCCAAGAAAACTCTATGTAATCCCAAGTTTTAGCATCAACACCATCAAATCTAATTATGCTACCATCTTTTGTTATTTGTCTAACCTCGTTGTTTTGCCCGGGTGTGCTAGTGACAAAATAAGCGTACATACCTGTAGAAAGGTTTGTTGTTGTTGTTGTAAAAGCTGTATAAATAGCATCGCCAACCCAGTCACTAGAGCTGGGGTTAGGGTGTTTTTCTGAATAAAAATCAATAAAAACAGGTGTTACAGTATGTGTATTTGATGTTCCGTTATATTCGGTTTTGTATATAACGTCTTTGTAGGTGGTGATAGAAGCAGGGATGCTATTATCCCATTGGTTAGAACTTGCAATAAGCCAGTAAGCACAATCATTTTTTTCATCAGCAATAGCACCAACACAAACACCAGAGCTAGACATGGTAGTTATACCTTGCCCAGCATCATTAAGATTTGTTCCCGTTAATGCGGTATTACCTAACAAACTTTGAACAACTCCAACATTGCTACCTTCGGATGTTGAAACTTGAATATTGTTTGCATCTATATACTGTCCATTAGGAACCAGTCTTTCGTCAAGGTCTTTGTTCATTTTACCTTGAGCGAAATTGTGCTTAATCTCTGGCATATATTAGTGTTTTATGTGTTTAGATTTACCTCTAAGTATTTGAGTTAATTCTTCTAATTTTAAATTTGATAGTCTTAGTTTTGCTTTTCTAGTTGCAGCAAACTTTTCTTTTCTAAATCTATTTATAACGTATTCTTGCACGTTTGCTCTTGTTGACATTATAGCGTATGCTATACACTTGTACATCGCTTCTTCAGCAAACTTAT
>Ga0208666_1000445_pt1 | contig 19695 bp, 33 predicted proteins | sample 5B_taG_FD_184078 | JGI IMG/M metagenome (GOLD analysis project Ga0208666, IMG submission 184078) | Marine viral communities from the Subarctic Pacific Ocean - 5B_ETSP_OMZ_AT15132_CsCl metaG (SPAdes) (version 2) | ecosystem: Environmental > Aquatic > Marine > Oceanic | place: Pacific Ocean...
AGGTTGGCTCGGAAAGGGTAAACCAGAATGGATGTCAGATGAACTACCTGATAATGTGGACGAGATTGGTTATGAATTATATCCAAAGAATGGCGAACAAATGTGGGCAGACTATAAACGATATAGCAACATTATCACCACCGACGTCCAGTACGATGATGATATCGTTCGTGCTTCAATGCTGGAGACAGTCCGTATTGCTTTTGAAAGGATTGATGATTTTCTTCCTGATAACACTGTACGTTTGCCTGATTTTGTCGTACCTGCTGGCCATCATCCTGCAGAATACTTGGCTCAACTATCCTTCGAGGGCTTATTTAAGGTTCTGGAATCACGTTCTGTCAAGCGAGGAGCGTCCACTTGGGTGGAATACACGACACGCCTCAAGCATGAATTGGAAGTCATTTCAGACCGAGGATTCTCAAAATATTTCTTGACAATGAAGTCAATAACGGATAAGACAAATGAAGTACAACTCGCCGGACCCGGAAGAGGATCAGCAGCAGGATCACTCGTTGCTTATGCACTGGGCATTACACAAGTGGATCCAATTAAGTATGGTCTCTTATTCTCTCGTTTCCTCAGAGCGGACGCCACTGATTATCCTGACATTGACTATGATGTCTCTGATCCTATGGTCCTTAAAGAAATACTTATTGATGAATGGGGTTCCAACACTGTAGTTCCTATTTCCAATTTTAACACACTTCAATTAAAGTCTCTTATCAAAGACATTTCAAAATTCTATGATATTCCATTTACTGAAGTGAATGTTGTGACTAACACTATGTTGAAAGAAGCTACTCCTCTTGCAAAGAAGAAGCATGGGATTCGTGCCGGTGTTTACACTCCGACCTTTGAAGAGGTCTGTGAGTTTTCCGAGACACTTCAAAAGTTCTTTATAAAACACCCAAAGGTCAAGTCTCACGTTGAGGGCTTGATGGGCCAAGTTCGCTCTACTTCTCGTCATGCCGGTGGTGTGGTTATCGGTGCAGACTTAGATAAGTATATGCCTCTTATTGCATCCAAAGGTGTTCGACAAACTCCTTGGTCCGAAGGACAGAATGTTCGACAACTAGAACCCATGGGCTTTATTAAGTTTGATATCCTAGGCCTAGCAACCCTTAGAATGATGGAAGAGTGTATTGAGCGTATTCTCCAGCGACACCACGGTGTTGAGTCCCCGACCTTCGAGGACATTAAAAAATATTATGATGAAAATCTTCATCCGGATGTAATTAATTTAAATGATAAAGAAGTTTACAAAAATATTTTCCAAGCTGGAAAGTGGATGGGCATATTCCAATTCACAGAGAAGGGTGCACAGAGCCTTGCGAAGAGAGCCCAGCCAAAGTCAATCATCGACATCTCTGCTATTACGAGCATTTATCGTCCCGGGCCTCTGTCTGCTGGTGTTGACAAAGCATACGTCCAAGCAGTCAAAGACCCGTTATCAATAAAATATGAGAATGAAATTGTCGAAGAACTCACAACAGAAACAAGAGGGTTCCTTATATTTCAAGAGCAAATTGCTCTTCTTGCCAATCGCCTTGGGAAAAACATCTCTCTAGATGATGCCAATCTATTACGTAAACTATTAACTAAAAAGGGCTTGGATGCCTCCAAGCAGGCAAAGAAAGAAGAAATTCTTCATAAGTTTGTCGATGGTTGCATCGAAAAAGGAATGACAAAGAGAGCAGCCGAAGATATGTGGCAGAAGTTTGAATACTTTTCCGGCTATGGTTTCAACAAGTCCCACGCCGTTGCTTACTCTATCATATCCTACCAGACTGCTTGGTTGGCTACTTACTACAATGCAGAGTGGGCTTGTGCTTTCTTGGACAAGGAACCAGAGTCTCGTAAAGAAGCGGCTATCAACATTGCTAAGTCTTGGGGCTACACAATCAAACCGCTGAACATCAACACGTCAGGCCGAAGATGGACTCCACAAGATGATCAAACTCTTATTGCTCCACTTACGACAATCAAAGGTCTTGGTGATGCGGCGATTGATGAAATCATCGAAAAGCGCCCGTTTACATCTGTAGAACACTTACTTTTTGATGGTGGTGTGGTGGCAAGGAAACTCAACAAGAAGTCCTTGGATGCCCTCTGTAGAGCCTCTGCGATGAATGATTTGCTTGATGATAGATTCACAGGTGACAAGCATTTCTGGTCTGCTGTTGTTGTTGATAAACCAAAGAACAAGAAGAAACTTAATGAAAACATTGAGAATTATAGACCCGAGGGATCATTTTCAACAGCAGAAAAAATCCAGAACACCCAAACTCTAACAGGGATTTATCCAATTAATATGGTAATGTCCGATAGGGCCTTAAAGATAATCAGTAATTACAAAGTCCCTCCCTTATCAGAATTCGACTCAGATTTAGGATGTGCTTGGTGCATCCCAATTAAGTTTACGTCTAAAAAAACAAAGAATGGCAAGTGGTTTTACACAATCGATGTCATAGATTCCAATTCAGAAGTAACTCGAATTCGTTGTTGGGGCGTTAACCCACAAAAGGATCATATCTTTCTCAATAAACCTTATGTGCTGAAGTATCCAAAATACAATGAAACTTGGGGCTTCTCAACCTACGGGTCGGTTGATAAGAAATGGATGATGATCGGCTAAAAACTTGACAAGTCATTAAAAACTTGTTATATTATAAACACAATAAACACAAAGGAGGACTTATGTCTGCTAAAAGATCAAATGTAACCAATATTAATGAAAATTACTATCGAGATGTTGGTTTAGCTATAGTAGCTTTGAATTATAATAATCCCTTTATAGACAATGACCCTCGTCAACGTGAGATAATGGATTATTGTAAAAATAGGGGCATAAAAATGCTTGTAACACCAAATCATGATTATGATAAAAACATGAGAAACCGATCTGATAAATATTACTCAGAATCTCAACCGAGATGGAAATCTGAAGATCAGGAGAAAATCGATTATTTAATCGAAACCATCCACCAAAACCCGAATGGGTCTCAAAATAAAATCATCTTTGGGACCATAATCAAGGGTGTAGTTTACATTATTGTGGGAAACCACAGAGCCGAGGCGATCCGCAAAGCCATTCGAATGGGGATCTCTTGTAATGAAGGAATTGTCCTGTTAGGAGAAGGCCTTTCCGATAATGAAAAAAGACTGATGATGTCGGATTTGTCTGCCATGGGTAATAAAGAAATAGAGGACAATGTCTTGGACGAAGACGAAAAATCTATTCGCCATTGGTTAATAAAGCGAAGAGAAATAGTGAGCAACTGTAATCCTTCCATGAACAAGTGGGACAACAATAAGTGGTTTGAGTGGGGTAAAGTTGAGATTATCAATAGTAGACCCCATTATGCGGCAGACATTAAGAAAAACCGATTAGGTCGGATGGTTAATAAGGCATTTGGAATAGGTGTGGAACAATCCCATCCCTTCCCAGATGATTTAGAAATAGCACTGAATTTCAAAAAGTACTTCGAACATTGTGATTGGGATCCTACTAATGAAAAAACTATTGCACAAGGTAAAAAATGCACCAATCTCACTTCTCTTATTTCTTGGCTGGACTCCGTTTGGGATGATTCTCCCGCTGGTGAACGCAAAGAGGTTTGGCTAACAGTCAGGGTGGGCCACCAAATGGACGCTGCGATAGAAAAGAAAGCCACATTAATTTCCGGCAGAGAAACTTTCATTAAAAATCTGGAAAAAAGAAACAAGTGTTCTCGTAGAAAAAAAGGGGAATACCCTTTGGTAACGAAAATTCTTTTTGTCTCACAAATGGAATCAGATTCTTATGAGGCTTGGGAATGGCACCCTCAAAAAAAGAAATTCTTTAAAGTGAAACAGAATACTTGACAACTGGTAAAAAACCAGTTATATTATAAACATAATAAAAACAAAAACATTGGAGGACACAATGAAATTAAGCAATTTATTTTTAAATAACCCTGCTATCTTCAAGCATGCACTAGAGAACGCCATGGTTATGAAGGTTGCCACTGATTCGCCGCAAGCGGGTGGAGTAACGATTGAAATGAACAGTGAAGAGGTTGCAAATAAAATGTTGCAATCAATGTCTGCGCCATATATTTGTTTAACTAACAAAGGAATTGAGAGAGCCATGAAACGCTCGTGGTCTTTTGATTTCTCTTCAGTTAAAGCAAAGAATTATGATGCATTTAAAAAAACAATAAAGACTTCTGACAACATTGCCTCGTCAGCAGATCTTTATCTATTCAAAATTGGTGATAAACTAACCTTGGTAGATGCAGAGAGTTTTAAAACATCCACTAGTGATTCCACAGGAAAAATTTATCTTCACAATGATGCTGACGGTACAATTTATGACGGTGTCGAATCCAACAAACATCCGGACTTTGGACAAGTTTTAATGCTTAACTTTTCACCAAAAACAGGTATTTGCGACGTTTATTATACAGATGGTAAAATGTCATCTTTTACTGGTCTTTTTAAGAAGCCAATCATAAAAGAAGGTGAACTGCAATATCACGGGAAAAACCTAAAGAAGAAGTCCGACATGTCCGTTGCGACAGGAGTCAACAGAGTCTTGGTTAAAATAATCAATCGGAAAAAGAAAAAGAAAAAAGAATCTGGAGAAGATCTGGCCAACACTTCTTTTACTAGAGGGGTTTTGTTAGATAAAGGATTTCTATCAGTTCTAGCCAAAAGAGGTGTTATCAAAAAGTTTTATTCATTTAAGATCGATTTTAACAGATTAGAAGAAGATGATTATCTTCGAAGATACCCACAATTATGCAAGGAGGCAGCAAATGACAACGCAGCGTAAACAAATAAACAATGAACAGTTCTTTACGAATTTTGAAACAGCCGAGAGGTTAGCAAAAGTCATAGAAAGCCAGCCATGGTTTTCAAACATCACAAAAGTGATAGAGCCTTCTGCTGGTGACGGTGCTTGGCTCAAGGCTATGAAGGTTGACGAGGCTTATGACATTGAACCCCAACATCCTAATGTAGCCCTGCAAGATTTTCTGGATCCCAAGTTTACAATTAAGCGCGAGGGTTCAATCCTCTCCGTGGGTAACCCGCCTTTTGGAAGAATGGGTAAGCTAGCTAAATGTTTTATGCATCGGTGTGCCGAGTATTCGGACTACATCGCGTTTATTCTCCCTGCATCTTTTGCAAAAGTGACACAAATAAGACAATTACCGGAATACTTTCATCTTGTTTACCAAGAAGATCTCCTCGAGGAGACTTTTAGATTCGAACGTGATGGCAAGAAGGTGTCAACCGTCTTTCAAATTTGGGAGCGTCGTGATGTCAAGCGGATAGACCCACCGAAAAAGAATACGTGTTCTGATTTTGGCTGGTCTCGAATAGCAGAGGTGTCCTATGGTAGTGTTGCAAATCAAATCATGACACTCCTTGATCTAGAAGATACTGACGCTAAAAAGAAAATGATTGCTTTAATGAAAGAATCTTTATCCCAAAGAGCAGCACCCGTTCCCAAAGATGCAGACTTAGCTATTTGCACACATGGCTCCGGAGCCGGTAAAGTTTATCTAAAAAACTTTGACAAAGTGTCATCTAGGACTCATAGATTTATTAAGATTAAATCAAAGATTACCAAGGAAGTCCTTACCAAAAGACTTCGGTCTTTAGATTACGATAGTATAATGAAATATACCGTTGGAGCCACCTGTGTTTCAACAGAAGAGATAGTTTATCTCTACACACAGAAATATCCGGAGGAGCAATGCAACACTTAACAAACTGCCATGGCGAATGGAATTTGCTATTGGCTTTGCTATCATCGATCCCTTTTGCGGGATTTTACATTAAATCAAAAATAGGAGGATATAATGAGAATGATAAAAATAATTAACACAAATGGGATAGAATGTTTAATAAACCCTGATCAGATAGCCCAACTATGGTATTGCTCCAGCGGAAGCAAAGATGTAATAATCTCTTTATCTGGAGGCCCTACCATTAGGACACAATTTACAACAATCGATCATGCTCTCGATTACATACAAAGAGCATCAAGTCATTCACTAGTAGGAGGATAATATGACTAAATTTGAAGTATACACAAACAACCCAACAGAAATTGTTGAAGATTACGAAGAAGCCTGTTTTAAAACAAAAGAACAGCATATGGCTGACTACATTAAGTCGGTTAAAGCACTGGAAGATGCAATGGAGCCTTACAAAGAACAGAAGCGTGAGCTAAAAGCAGACTATATCGATAGCGGTTGGTTAACAAAAGAAGATATCTCATTAACAGTTCGGGCCTATAGATTACTTAAGAGTGAAGTCGACATAGATTCGCTTATTGACATTTATGAAAATTTAAAAGGAGGAAAATAATGAGTTGGTTTTATGAAGGAATGATTTCGGCCCTAGCGCAATTGGCAATTTTCTCAGGTTTTTTAATATTAACTGCTGCTGCATTATGGAGTTGTCAATATTTAGGTATATCAGAGGGTTTCGCGATTTTATCATTTTACGCCCTGATGATTGTGACGGTCAACCTATTTTTCGCTTGGAAGTCACAATCGATAGGAGCAAAAGCAAAGGAGACAATTGATGTTAATTGATTATTTTAAACTAAGAGAGAATGCTCTAGATCCAGTTAGAGCCAACGCCTCTGATGCAGGGCTTGATGTTTTCTATTGTCCGGCCGATGATAGAGACAGCATTTCGGTTCAAGAGGGAGAATCAGTAGTTTTAGAAACTGGAATAAAATTTGGTATTCCACATGGTTTCATGTTAGAAGTCAAGAATAGATCTTCTGTGGCTTCCAAGCGAAGACTGATAGTTGGTGCATGCGTGATAGATCCGGGCTATAATGGTGAGTTATTTATTAATCTAATTAACATTGGAAACACCGGCCAAATTATTGAATCCGGAACCAAAATCGCTCAAGTTGTCATGATTCCCATAATACATTTCAGAGCCAGAAAAGTAATGACAGATACTCTTTATAACAGTAAAATTTGTATTTCTAACAGAGGTTCTAGTGGTTTTGGCTCATCAGGTGAGTAATTATAGTAATGCCAAATAAATACGCAAAAGACACAAAGAAATTCACGTTTTATGCAAAAGATGAATTGCATGCAAAATTCAAAGTAAGAATGCAATATCACAGTTTGACTCAATCAGAGTTTCTTCGTGCTTGTGTTGAGGCTGTTGTAGAAAAAGACGCAGTTATAGAAATGTTCATAGATCAATACAAAGAAGATAACTCAAAACAGTCAAAACATCAGAGAAATAAAATCAAAGATGATCAAGAAAAGTCTGAAGAGCTATTAAATGACTTTGGTCTGGGTGATGGAGACATAGATAATATATTTGATATAATCGCAAAAGAACACCCAGAAATTTGATTCAATCTAGTTCTTTTATCTTTCTTGTTTCTATTTATAATGAAATAACGCTTTAAGGAGAATAATAATTATGTCTAAAAAACTTTTGAATGAGCAGCAAGTCCAACGTTTTGCTAAACTTGCAAATATCTCTACTCTAAATGAAATGTATGACAAACGTGATGATGAAGTCATGAAGGAAGAGGAAGCAGCAGAAGAAGTTGCCGCAGATGCCGCAGAAGCAGCAGTTGAAGAAATTCCGGGCGCAGATGAAAAAGAACTCGAAATGGACGCTGGTGATTCAGATGTCGATCTTTCACAAGACATGGTTAATGCAATTAGGGAAGCTATTCCGGCTCTTCAAATGATTGCAGACGCAGCCGGTGGAGATGTCGAGGGTGATGTTGAAATGGATGCTGATGTTGAAATGGATGCTGATGCTGAAATGGCAGAAGAGCCTCCAGCAGAATTGGAAATGGATCAAGAAGAAGAGGAAGTTATGGAAGCCCTTAGTGGAATCAATTACATTCCGGAACAATCAGAAATTGTTGAAGAAGTCGCACGTCGTGTTGCAAAGCGTCTTTTGAGAGCAAAAAAAGCCGAAAAGAACCTAAAAGAGGCTCTTGGGCAAAAGAAGTAATTATTTTTCCTTTATTAATTAATTGAACATATTTAGGAGAGGAGTCCCCTCTCCTTTTTTTTTGGAGTTAAAATGTTAGATAATTGTCTGTCTTTTTTGATTGGAATGGTTTCAATGTGGTGCCTTATGCGAATTTACCTTGTAGGCACTGGTGTTATTGTCTTGAAAAATGTTCAAAAAAGCATTGCTATGATGCTAATTATGTGCGAACAGGGGATTCAAGAAATTTTAGAGTTAAAATATATTTCTATGAAAGATTCTGACAGATCGGAACAAAACATAATTGCGCAAAGACACATTGACCAGATGAATGTTGACTCTATTAGAAAGACTGTAGTAAGAAATTACGTGAATTCATATCCGCCGCAATATATGCATTCGATCGAGTTTACAAACTGGAAAGAACTTGAACAGTTTGTTGATGTTTTAGTAAAAAATAATAAAAAAGGATTTTAGATATGCCTAAAAAGAAAACGAAAGAAAAAACTGAAGAAGTAGAGGAGACCCAATCGGTTGTAGAACTACTTCAGACACTAGAAGGAAAGCCCTCCCCAGAACAAAGAAGCATAATGTTTGTAGGGGAATTGACAGAAGAGAAAGCAGCAGATCTGATTTCGGCCTTACTAGTTTTGTCCCAAGACAAAACCGGAGATAGCGAAAGAGCAGATGATATTAAACTTTACATTTCAACCTATGGGGGCTCAGCCCATGAGATGTTTGGGATCTATGATGTTATGAATTTTTGTAAAGGTTTTTGTGATATAGAGACAATCGGTATTGGAAAAGTCATGTCAGCCGGGACACTACTGCTAGCAGCAGGAACACAGGGAAAAAGAAAGCTCGGGAAACACTGTCAGGTCATGATCCATTCTGTCAATGGTGGATCAATCGGAGAACTTCATAGTTTAGAAAACGAAATGGAACAAATGAAAAATTTACAAGACACTTACATTCAGTGCCTCTCGCAAGAGACTAGTATGACAAAAAGGCAAATACAGAGACTAATTAATAGAAAAGTAAATGTTTATTTTTCAGCAACGGAAGCCGTTGAAAAAGGGTTAGCAGATGGAGTATTATGATGACTAGAAGATTAATAACAGAAAATTGGTATAAGTTCCTTAAGGAATATGAGGAGCCTATGCCTAGTTCTTACGATAACGACCCAGAAGAAGGGTTAATGACAAAGATGGCTCTAGAAAAACTTGTGTCGCTAAAAGCTCAAAAGGCTGCGATCGAGAAGGAAATAGAGGAATTGGAATTGCAAATTGGATCTGGCATGCATTCTGTATCTCAAATAAAAGAGGACAATGATGGATAAGATCTTTTATAATGAAGGTTCTGCTGCAAAACTAGGATGGACTCCGGAATGGTTTGGCTGCAACAAACACGGTGAAAAACTTGTTGCTGCCATTGAAAAATTTCAAAAAGAACATAAGATAACAGCCGATGGTCTTTGTGGGCCAACTACATATCGACGAGCTTATACACATCGAGTCGCAACGATGGAAGATCATGCTCCGATGGGGCATAAAAACAACACTGAGTCTTATGTTGTTTATAACTCGGAATATTTCCCAATCGAATGGCCAAAAGTCAAATTGTTTTTCGAAGGCGGCGGTCTGAAACTACGAAACGGATGGAAGAAAGCCAAATATAAACGAGATCCAAAGTTCTTTGTGTGCCACTGGGACGTCTGTCTTTCAGCAGAATCTTGCTACAAGGTCCTACAGAAGCGAGGAATCTCAGTTCACTTCTCCATAGACAACGATGGCACAATCTATCAGTTTATGGATATGAATGATGTTGCTTGGCATGCCGGAGGCAAGACTTGGAATGACCGCTCTCTTGGAGTTGAGATAAGCAACGCTTACTACACGAAGTACCAGTCTTGGTATGAAAAGAGAGACTTCGGTCCACGCCCAATCATCACAGACGCCCACGTTCATGGCAAGAAACTACCAGAACATCTCGGCTTCTATCCTGTACAAATCGAAGCCTTAAAGGCTCTCATGAAAGCCGTTCATAAATGCACAGGAATCCCTCTTCAGACGCCTCTAGATCGTGCAGGCAACACGAACACCAAGGTGAGTAAGAAATGCGCTGAAGGGCGTTTTGAAGGCTTTATAAGCCATTATCATTTGACCAAGCGGAAGATTGATTGCGCTGGTTTAGACATTAAGAAATTGTTAGAGGAATTATAATGAGCAAAGAATTGAACAAGTTGATTGAGCAAGTGTTGACGGAAAGAGAGTGGGGCAAGTTGCCTATTGGGGTCCCGAAGACTTTGACTCCTGATTTTCAAAAAGACCTTGGAGATTATACGAAGAAAGATGATCAAAAAAGTCGCTATTATCAATTTCTTCAAAAGCTAGCTAATTCTGAGAGCCCTGCGAACGAATTGAGCGATGAAGATTTAATTCACTTCATTGGTCCGAAAACAGGAAAAGATGACAAATTTGCAAACAATCCGAATGGTCTCTATAAAGACCTAATAGCAAAACTCGGAACGGGACTGGCGGGATCCAAATCGTTCAAGAACAATCTAAAAAATTGGATCAACACCGCTTTTGTTAAAACAATGAAACAACAGCATGCAGAGTGGAAAAAAGAGATCAACCCTAATGTTAAAGCTGGAAAAGGTGAAGATTTATTATCTAGGTACAGAAATAACTTTGGCTATACAGGTACAGCAGCCGATAATCAAATAATTAAAAAATTCTATACGGGATTTGAAAAGTCAGTTCGTAGAGCAGAGAATAAACACTGGTCAGATGAGAGATATGAGAATTCTTTTAATAAAGATCCGAAATCAAATGAGTGGAAAGCAGCTTGGGAAATGTTGAGCTCTCTAAATAAAGAAAGTAGAGTAAAAGCAGAAAATGCTTACGCTTCTTTCTTAAATAAGACTGCGGGTGAAAAAAATGTAGAACCAGAGCAACTCCACAAGGCTTTCTTGAAATTAGTAGGGTCTTCGAAAGAGCCCTACTTTCAACCTTTGGGCACAGAGAAATTCCCTCAAGCATCACTAGCTGTTGCCCAAGAAGATGTTTTTGGGTGGAAAGAAGGCAGTCCAGCATTGGTCACTGCTAACCCTTCGTTGGTTAATACTTTCGATGCTATTGCTGGTGATTCTGTTGCCAGCAAGCTTAACAATATCAGGAACTTTGCTGAGGCCCTTAATACTGATACATTAGACCAATGGGTTAAAAAAAATGGAGAATTGAGTTATATAACTTATGCTCGCGTGATAGCCTTGTTGGCTGATTCAGTCGCAGCAGCATCAGCAACAGATGCCGGTGGCGAGTTTGAGCGGTGGCTAACTCTTCTACTGAACATTCCAGTAGTTGGGGCTGAACAAGGTGCTGCGGATAACATGGGAAAAATCACCGGAGGAAAAGGGGTTATAACAAGCGCAAAGATGTACTCAAGTATTTGCGGGAAAGAAGCTCCTTCACAAAGTACCGAAGGTTTGGCTGCACAAAAAGAATTTGACCAGCCGGGAGATAATATGTATTATTTCGTGGGCCATAAGATAAAAGGTGAACAATCAGATGTTATTTCTGGAGAGCAAAAGATTATAACGGACATTAATTTTTATTTAATAGAGCTAGAGCGTATTGATAGCACTAACATAAAGGGTAGACTCATAAAAGCTGATAAGACTGCCTCTGAGTGGTATCCCTGTAGAAAAAATGTACAAAAAACTGGTATAAACCAAACTCTTTTATTTCCTTGTGGCTCTGAGAATAAGCCTTCTGGTATGAGCGAGCCCGAAGTTGAAAAATACGCATTCATCAAGATACCAATAATGACCAAAGAATTTCAAGAACTTTTTACTAGTAAAAGATTGGTCGCAACAACAGCAGACTATCTTGCTTCTTTAACCGAAGGTGAGGGATTTGAAGGCCTAGCTAAAGCAGTAGTTGAATCCTATAAAAACATACAAGCAGTAGAGGCAAGCACCACGAATTATTATTCAGCCAAAACCAAGGGTGAGCAAAACCCAACAGATTACATTAATGATGTTGGGTCGAAAGTTGTACAGATGAGATCTCAGTTGAATAAAATCTTTGCTTTAGCTGGAGAAGCTGGGCAGAAGCCGGGAACCAAGGCTCCAAAAGAATTAGTTGAATCCGAATTATCTCTTGATCAATTAATTGAAGCAATTATAAAACAAACTTTATTAAAATAACTTGACAAACCTTTGACAAGAGGTTATATTATAATAAATAATGGAGGAAAAATGAAACATTATGACCAAGGACAAACTCTCAACCAAAAGATTCTGGAGGGAGTTGACATTCTTGCGGATAATGTTGCAACCACTCTCGGTCCTCGAGGGCGGAATGTAGCACTATACCACAAAGAAGAGAATCTACCTGTCATCACCAAAGATGGTGTGACAATTGCAAAGTTCATTGAACTTGAAGATCCGTTCCAAAACCTTGGAGCACAAGTTATTAAACAAGCAGCAGAAGAAACAGTAAACTCTGCTGGCGATGGAACAACTACTGCAACCGTATTGGCTCGTGCGATCCTAAAGGAAGCACAGAAGTATATGACAGCAGGTGTATCTCCTGTTGAACTAAAACGCGGAATGGACAAGGCTGTTGATGTTATCACAGAGAAACTAACAGAAATGTCGAGACCTATCCAAACAACCGAAGATATAAGACACATCGCTACAATCTCTGCCAATAACGATAAATCCATCGGTCAGCTTATTGCAACCGCCATTGACAAAGCAGGAAAAGATGGATCAGTCCTTGTTGAAGAAGCTCGAAGCATGAAGACTTCATTGGATCTCATAGAGGGCTTCAGGTTTGACTCTGGCTACGTTAGTAATTCATTCATAACGGATGCCAGAACTGCCACAGTGGACTATGATAACCCTATTGTTTTGGTAACCGATGAGAAGATTGAGCATGTTGATCAAATCATGCCAACTCTAGAACTTGCAGCCAGAGATAACCGTCCTCTCGTAATTGTTTCGAATGATATAGAAGGACAGGCCTTGGCTGCTTTGATTGCAAATGCAGCAAGGGGCACAATGAAAATTTGCGCTATAAAAGCTCCGAAATATGGTGAAGAACGCAGAAGTATAATGAAAGACTTATGCATCAGTACTGGTGCGACTTTCATAACCCGTGAGAACTCTTTGACCCTAAATGATATAAAGTTAAATCATTTCGGTCAGTGTAATCGAGTTAATGTAACAAAAACTTGGACAACATTAGTTGGAGGAAAAGGTGATAATAGCAAAATTGATGAAACGATTGAAACAATTAAAGCACAAATACACCAAACAGACAACCTATCTGAGTGCGAACGACTTCAAGAACGTGTTACTCGCCTTGCAGCAGGAGTCGCAGTTATCAAAGTCGGTGCACAAACCGAAATAGAAATGATTGAAAAGCGTCATCGGATCGATGATGCACTAGAGGCTGTCCGCTCTGCGCAACAAGAAGGGATCGTCCCCGGTGGCGGCATCGCTCTACTCAGAGCAACTAAAGATTTGTTTGTAGAGACCGAAAATGAAGAACAGAACTTGGGAGCCCAAGTGGTCCTTAGGGCATGCGAGGTTCCACTGAGACAAATGGCAATTAATGCCGGAGAATCACCAGATATTATTTTAAAAAATGTTAAAGAACAGCCGATTGAAAGAGGGTACGATTTTCTTAATAGAACTATGATAAATACTTATGAAGTGGGGATAATAGATCCCTGCAAGGTCACAAAGTGTGCTTTGAAAAATGCAGCTTCTGCTGCTGGTACTTTATTGACCACTTCTCATGCTATTGTAGCGTCTTAGAACTATTTAGTAGTGGAGGATCTGACCATGAGCGAGAACGAACACCAAGACTTAAAAGACGCGATTGTAGATTTGGCGCATCAAATTCAAAGAATGGCTGATAAGCAAGACGAGATGCTTGATGATGTAAAAAAAATCAAAGAGGCGATCTATAATCCGGATCAAGGTCTATATGCAAGAGTTAGAGATCTTGAACAATGGCAAGCAGGCATGAATAAATTTATTTGGTCCGTCGGCTTAGCAGTTACAGGTTTAGTAATTCAAGCAATATACTCTAATATTTTCTAACGGAGGCTAAATGAGAGTAAAGATTTCTTACGGAACACATATTAATTCGGTTCCCAGAATAGCAAAACAACTATTAATTGAAACAATAAAGGAACTACAAAGTTCAATAACTAAACTAAATAACACTCTTGACGAGTTTGATGATCAAGAGGTGAATTTCTTGCTTTGCGCAAGTCTGATTGATAAAAGTAGAACTAAATTAACTGATGTCGATTCAAGCCTGATAGACATTCAATCGATCCTACAAGGATTAGATACACATTACAACGGAGAAGAAAATGTATCAGAGAGGAGATCTGCTGTGGATACCAGCAGGAGCAATGCTACACAGACAAAGGATTCCGGGGAAGGATGACCTTTTTTCTAATTGGTGGCAAACAAGTGCTCCACAAGTTGCTTTATTTATGAAGTTTTTAGATAGAAGCAAATGTCAGATTGTTCTGGGTGGAGAAGACTGGATCATAGACACAAAAGATGTTCGGCACAATGTAGGGGAGTCTGTAAAATGCTAATCAAGTTAATTGAAATAACTAGAGACCCAACCGGAGTGTCTGGGTTGAAGGAAATATATGTCAACTCTTCTCATATAATCTCTATTAGTGAAGAGTTGAGTGAGCAACCTTTGATTAAAGAGAGCTTAGGGCTGTCAGAAGACATAGCCCTCAGTTCTGTTCTTTTGTCAGAAGGCCAGTCGGCAAGAAGAGCAACAGTCATTGGCTCCCCCTCAGAGATAAACTCTAAGGTCAAAAGACGCCAAGTGCTACGAGGATAAAAATGAAATATTATAAAATTATTTGTTGGAATGAGTGCCCCTTTTGTTTACGAGCAAAAATGGAAATGATAGAAAGATCACTGCCCTTTGAATACTGCTCAATCGATCACAGCAACCAGATGTTAGTATATTATAAATCTATTTATAAACATGAAACCGTACCTATGATTATCGAAATTGATAAATTGACAGGGCAAGAAAAGTTTATTGGAGGGTTTACAGATCTTATCAAGTACTTCAGAAAAGGAGACATTAAAACAAAAGTTTGCTCTCTTGATGGAGAGGGCTGAATATGATTTCAATGTTAGTGTGGAGTTCACTAATGGAGACAATTCGTTTTGGATACCTACGCCCAAAGAAGAACTTGAAGACCTAGACTGCTTTGGGATAATAGACATAGGTGATGACCAAGATGATTTTGAAAAATTAATTTCTTTAATTCATGAAATCGGACATGTTATATTCGAAAATAATAAAATGTCAGAACACCGAAGAATAAAACTATTTGAAGAATCACTAGCATGGCACCTTGGATATGACTATGCCCTGAGTAACGGAGTAGAGATAGACACTGGTGAATATGCTGAAAGAGTTGAGATCGCTCTTAATTTATATGTAAAGGAGATAAAATGATCGTAAATAAACCATGGGGATTTGAAAACATTTGGGCCCTGACAGAAAAATATGTAGGTAAAATTTTGCATATTAAAAACGGAAAGAGGTTGTCCCTACAATTCCACAACATAAAAGAAGAAACCATAATGGTTCTGGAGGGAACCTTGGAGCTTGTTCTAGAAGAGGGATCACAAAGAGAAGAGAGAAGAATAATTATGAACCCGGGTGACACCTATCACATCTCTCCACTCACTGTACACAGATTTAGTGCATCCCAAGGAACAGATGTGAAGCTAGTAGAAGTCTCAACAACAGAGATTCATGACGTTGTTAGGCTGGAAGATGACCATGGGAGGATTAAATAATGTTTTGGATTCTAACTTCCTTGCTTCTATCAGCGGAGCCAAAAAATCAGGAAAAAATTTATGTTGCACCGCCGACTATTCATGATCCGTCTTTAAACGAATATCAGTCTTATATAAATAGTCTTCTGGTTGCTACCTCCAATTCTAACACCCATTGGGTTGCAAGGACCAATAGAGCTAAAACTGCTATTATAATGGACAAGCACACCGTTGAGTCTATTCTAGATACTACCTGCAATTATAGTCGTCCATTAAGTTGTGGCTCTGAAAATTATCACTGGGTGCTAATAACGGACATTTTTGCTACTGAAAATTTTGCAACAATAATTGTTAAACTGTATGATCAAAACACTAATTTGATTGCTTCGACATCTAGGACTTCTTATTCGATAGAGAAGTGTCGACAACAAATAAAAGAAACAAGCGTAACATCCCAAGGTCCACTTGGACAAAACAACACAGAAATTATAGAAAAATTACCGGATAAATGTATTATGCTGGAGCCTAAAATTTTAGCTAAAGACATAAATCAAGCGGTTACAATAATGTTTGCCAGTATTCATCCCATTTAAAGATTTGTGTTTAACCCCCGTCCCTCGGGGGTTTTTTATTTTCTACCCCTAGTTATTAATAGGGGGGGTAGAAAAATGATTAAAGGTTTATTATTTTTTTTAGTGTTGTTTGCAAAACCAGCGGATGCACATTTAAATTTTGACTTAAAGCCTGAATTTGACGACAGTCACACGTCTGAGTGGATCCTTATGCACCTAGAGGTCTTAAGGTATCTTATTTGTCGTCGATTGCAATTCAGTCTGTAAGTAATGGGGTGCCATCAGGTACTGGTTCAGGAAACTATTTCAAGTTAGGAAAGCACCGGTTTATAATAACCGCTGCTCATGTGGTAGATGACCAAGACGAAATTCTAATTATAGAAAAAGGTTATGTAATGACTAAGGCGAGAGTAATCTATAGCAACTCAAATTCAGATATTGCGATTTTAGTTCCGGAGCAAAAACTAAGATATACTAAAGCGATCTCTTTCCGCAGAGATATTAATAATCAAATGGGAGAAAAAACCTACCACTGTGGCCACCCCGCTAGAGAAGGTTGGCACATTTCTGAAGGATTGCTTACCGGCACAAACAACGATGTTTTGTTATTAAATACATTCGCTTGGCCCGGCAGTTCAGGCTCTGTTGTCTTTGACGAATCAGGCAGAGTTATTGGAGTTATCTCTGCTTTAAGGGTAGGCGGACCATTCGGTCTACCTTCTATGATAGAGCACATAGTTTTAGCTAGCAATATTAAGATGCTAGACCACAAAGAACTAAAGGCGATTCTTAAGGATGCTACAGAATAATCCCGCCCTCTTCTCGGGCTCTATGGTGGGTGCTCTTATCCGTGACAAAGGTAAGATTGGGATAATCTATAGAGAGATAAAACAAGGAACTTGGACAGACCAACCGTTGTTTAACTGGAAGACAAACTATCAAATCTATTATGTCGACGGCACAACTTGTGTCATGGGCAGGGACACTTTCGCAAGACTACTAGAGGATGGTAAAATAGAGATATTGGAGATTAACAAATGATCTCCTACCCTCCTACCCCCCTACTACCCTACCGGCTTCCCTTCAATAACTATGATAAGATAATGGATCATCTCTGTTCAGTTTGTCTTTACATCCAATCCGATGATAAAACACCAGAAAACATAAAACAACAACATTTTGATCTAACAATGGAGCTTTTAGAGTTTTGGTTTAATGAGTTGAGATCAGTTGGGCTGGAAAATGATTATTGATAAAGGAGATCTTGTTTTAGTTAATATAGATGATAAAGTTAGAACTTGTATCATTTTGACGCCTCGTTGTGAACTGGGGACAGAAAAGAAATTCTTTTACGCGCATTGCATAGAGACTGCAACAAATTTAATGATTTACAGCTCAGAAATAACATCTCTCGTTTGCAAGGAATTCGATGTTGATTTTATCTCGGACGAAGACTTTGAAGAGATGGATTATTACTGGTATCAAATCCTGATGGATGCATACTCGTCCTTTCCCTATTTTTGGTTTCAGCCGCCTGATGTCGAAGATTGAAATACTTTACATAACTATGGGATCTTCAAAATACTTTACATAACTATGGGATCTTGTAAAAAACTTTACATAACTCCAAAATACTTTACATAACTATGGCTTTTGTCTAAAAAAACTTTACATAACTCAAAAAACTTAACATAACTATGTGAGTATTGTAAAAAAATAGTTGACACAAAAGCCTCCGTATTCTCTAATATAACACGTTTTAGAACCTTTTGCAACAAAGATTTGACAACTTTTTGACAAGGTTTACTGTCCAAAAACTTTACATAACTATGTTATGTATTTTCTCTAAAAAAATTTATTTAACATAACTATGCAATCTCTCTCCGCATGCATGCGATCCTTTTATTATCACATGTGAGGCGGTCAAAAAATGTCCGAAAAGTAAAAGAAAAGATTTGACAACTGAACGACAACGGGATAGAATATAGTATAACCAAAAACTGTGGAGGACAAAATGAAAAGCATTATACCATTTATATTAGGCATGTTCTTTGGAATAGCATTTCAACATGACATTCCAATCATTAACAACATAGACTTTCAAAGTATCCGAGCGGATATAATGAACATCTTTCAATCTTACCAAAAGCAGGAGGAACAGCCATGACAGCAGGACTACTATACAAATGCCGTTGGCGAACAAACCAGTGGAACTATGAGAGGAACTCATGGGATCGCGGCTGGGATATGCTTCTATTTATAGGAGTAGAGACTATACACAGAGAGGATGGTGTGGATATACACAACTACCGCTTCCATGATGTAATCAAAAACCAAGAAATCTTGATGGACGCAGGTCTTACAAGGCATTGCGAAGAAATAAAAGGAGATAGCCATGAGCGCGATTAAAAAGATGAACCAAGAACTAGAGATTATTTTAGGAAGAGAGCCGACGATACACGAGCAGGTTGACATTCTTATTCTGTCTACAATAAAGGAGCGTGTGTTGGAGTACCAGTTAGCCTACCAAGTCCAGCCGAGCGACGAGATCAAAGAGCAGTATCAACGTGCCATAAGGTCTATGAAAGAAGTCCAAGACCGCAATCCCGAAATCTTCGGAGGTATCGACAGTGATGGAGGTGACTATGAATGACTTCAAGATCGGAGACTTCGTAAGAAGCGATACTGATGACGTTTTCATCGGTCTTGTCGTAGGCATGACCGAGGCAGGCAAGTTCCATGTGGTTTGGCATGATGGTGATCATACTCAAGGTGAATGTTATCGCTCAATGTTTCACTATGAGATAAAGCCGAGCGACTGGACACCAGCACTCTACAAAGCATTTTCGGACATAATTTGTCCTTGATTTATTTTAACAACGTGATACAATATAGTACAACCCAAACAAACGGAGGTGTCCAATGAGACACATGAAAGAATGTATTCACTGCGGTGATGACTTTAGTCTACAATGTCCTAAAAAGCGACGAGCAGGTGGTAAGATCAACGAGTGTCCCGATTGCGTCGAGGAACTTGGTCTTGAAATCAAGAGCAGAGTTCGTGCCTTCACAACTGGTGATGGTAAAATGGCGGCTATGCAGATCCTTCGCTTCGAGAGTGAAGATGACGCTGAGACATACGGCAAGACTTGGGAAGCCAACAGAGGCTGGAATAACCAACGTCGTGGCGGTCTTAACAACGTGGCTTTCTCCAAGGTCGGAGAGAACATCGGTAACTCTAATCACAAGGGGAAAGCGACATGATCGGAGAATTAGTAACACACCACCATA
>Ga0208666_1000450_pt1 | contig 19573 bp, 37 predicted proteins | sample 5B_taG_FD_184078 | JGI IMG/M metagenome (GOLD analysis project Ga0208666, IMG submission 184078) | Marine viral communities from the Subarctic Pacific Ocean - 5B_ETSP_OMZ_AT15132_CsCl metaG (SPAdes) (version 2) | ecosystem: Environmental > Aquatic > Marine > Oceanic | place: Pacific Ocean...
TTATCATTCGTTTTTAATTAACCCTATAGCTGAGGAGCACAAGCTTAAATGACTCGTTTAAAATCAAAATTTTTAGAAATTCCACCGTCAGCACATGGCATTTTGGAATTCGTATTCTTTTGTGGAGTAGGTTTCACAGCAGGTTCACTAGGTTTAATATGATTAACTTTGCAGAAATTTATCAAATGGTATTCATGGTAGTAGTCGGAGTTGTAATGACAACTACCATGTTTATGACTATGATGGCTTACATGATGGATGATTAATGAAAGATAAGAAAGCAGCAAAAAAATTAATAAAACTTGCCAAGAAGCATCCTGATTGGTATACTGAAAAGGATGTTTATTATGCTAAGATGATTAAAAAACAGATCAAAGAACAGGAGAAAAAAGGAGAATGACTGACACACTAACAGAAGAGCAAATGACTCTTCGCCAACAAGTCTTAATGATTCTGTTCAAAGAGTTTGGTAAAGGAGAGTATTCAAATAAATCAATATATGAATGTGCCGATGAATGGATAAGTAAGGGTCATAAGATTTCGGGAGGGGTTGTCAAATATTACGATGCGTATTATAATAAATAACTTACTTACTGTAATACAATGCAAAAAATTGTAAATGTCCTTGCTATTGCGTCTGGTATTGTATCTGCTGCCGTTGTCGCTAGTGGCGTATTTGTATATGTCAACAGAGATTCGATTGTTGATAGCATCAAGTCTCAAGCTATTGAAGCAGTTACTGGGTCTTTAGGTGGTGGACTAGGAGGAGATCTTCCTATCGGTGCTCCTGATCTTGCTGCTCCTAGTGATTCTGCAAATGCACCTGTACCGTCTGGTGGTTTAGGAGTTCCTACTTTCTAAATAAGATAGTTGCTTGACTATTATGGCAGATGAAGTAAAAGAAGAAGTAGTAGTAGAAGAAGAACATCATGAAGAACCAAAGAAGAAAGGTCTCTTCGGTAAAGTAAAGTCTGCCATACTACCAGATGCTGAAGAACAAGCAGCAATCATTAGTACAGCTGTCAGAATAGCCGTTCTTGCCTGGTCGGGTGGAATTTTGACTTTAAATTACGTAGCTATTCCAGGTGTCCCTCAACAGAAAATAGATCCGACATTTATAGCTTCAGTTTTTACAGGAGTTCTGGCTAGCTTTGGAATCCAGACCGCATCTAAGAAAGGTGATGGCACTATGAAAATGAATGGCAATGGTAATGGTAATGGTGGGGGAAATGGTGGTGGTATCAGTAAGAAAGATCTTGAGTTGTTAATTGAAAAGGCATCTCAGACTGGTCCTACTCAGACAATTAGAATTGAGCAAGCACCTATTAAGATAACTACTGACGAAAAACCTTATCAACTTTAAAAAATGTCTTGTAACGATCACGATAAAATGAATCCTGTGATTCATGCTTTATACCATGTAAAAGAATGGGATAAGAAAATGGCAAAGAAAATTCAGGACAAGTTTAACTTGACTGATTATCAAATGCTTTGCCTTGCATTCGGAAAAGGATTGATCATAGGAGTAATTTTACTTTAATGGAATTAACCGAAGAGAATGTAATTAAAGTTCTAGAAGAACTTGTTCCTTATATTGAAGCTGATGGTGGATCCCTTCAGTTTGTTGAGATAGAACATGAAACTAATTTTGTTAAAGTTAGATTGGGTGGTGCATGTGAGACATGTGCTATGAGTGTTATGACCTTGAAGCAGGGTATAGAAAGCAAATTGATGCATGAGATACCCGATTGTTATGGAGTTGTGCAGGTTCTCTAACAGAGTGTTGGAGTCCACACTGAACTAAGCAAAATTACTCAACCTGTGCTATAAATATGTTAGTACGGGATTGAAAAATCATGCCCCTGACGCAACAAAAGCATTACACCGTAGGTTATCACGACTTACAACATAAGCATCATGAGATATGTGAGTATGCAGTAGACGCATATGAAGCAATACAGAAATCCAAAGAGGATGTTCCTGCATTAAAGGAGCATCCTCATTTTGTTGACTATTGCGTAACAGAAGAAGTAAAAAAGATTTCTGATATTATGGCATCAGGAATACCTATGGGACATTGATTATGAAACATGAAATAATGTGGTGGATGAGCCGACTCACCATCATGGGAACATCTTTAAGTTTATCATTCTGGTTAGCAGCACAAGCATATGCTTAATGTATAAACATAAATAATCGTAAACATATGTGAACCTTATGCTTTCTACTCAATATAGGTTGAGGTTAGAAGCAATCTGTAAAGATATTGCTTCAGGAACAGAAGTTAGTTTAGAAGATATGATTTGGGCCGAAAAATTATCTAAGGCAAATACCGCAGCAAGAGGTATGTTAAACACTGCAAGAAGAATGAATACAGACCCTACTGATTCTTTTCTGAATGAGTTGAACATTGGAGACCCCGACTCAACTCATCATCGCAGGGGTTTCGGAGATCCGCAAGATGTGGTAGACTGGTTTCATAATGAAAGATCTGATGACTGGAGACAACGTGACTGATGATTTTGCACCTCTTGATTTTAAAAAAGAAGGTATTGTATTAGATTATAAAACTGCTGGTGTTGATATAGATGCTGGCAATAAATTTGTAGAAGAGCTTAAAAGAAAAGTTCCTAAAGTTGGTGGATTTGGTGGGATGTTTAATGTTCCCGTAGGATACGAGGAACCTGTTCTGGTATCTGGAACTGATGGTGTAGGAACTAAGATTGATATCGCACAAGCTGCTGGTGACTATACAACTATTGGTATAGATCTTGTTGCTATGTGTGTCAATGATATAATCACCTGTGGTGCTAGTCCATTATACTTTTTAGATTATATTTCTACTAAGAAGTTGGACGATAATGTTGCAGATATCATGGTGGGTATCCTTAAAGGATGTGAGATAGCAGGTATGCAACTCTTGGGTGGAGAGACTGCTGAACATCCTCAGTATCAGATGAAGATTGACCTTGCTGGATTCTGTACGGGTATAGTAGAGAAGAAAAATATTATAGATGGAAAGAGTATAAAACCAAGTGATAGAATTATTGGACTAGCAAGTAGTGGTCTCCATAGTAATGGATATAGTATTGTTAATTACTTGGCACGTAGACTTAAACTAAACTATTGTAATCATCCTGAGTTACTTACACCTACTACAATCTATGCACCTGTTGTAAAGAAACTGTTGGAGCAAGTAGAAGAAGTATATGGTATGGCTCATATCACAGGTGGTGGTATTCCAGAGAACTTACCACGTTGTTTGCCTAAAGGATTGAAAGCACATGTAGATTGGAATGCATGGAGTGTGCCAGAGATCTTCTTAGAGATTCAACGTCAGGGTAATATGGATGAGTTAGAGATGAGAAGAGTATTCAATCTGGGTATTGGATATTGCGTGATTGTTCCTGCTAATCGTGTTGAGCTCACCATGAATATTATTAAAGATGAAGGTATAGAGTGTTGGGAAATAGGCGAAGTTTATGCAGGGTGATGTTGTATGGTCAATAAATATTATGGTAGGATTGCTATTAGTTTTAGTAAGTGTTAGTATATACTGGATTTTCAAATATGATGAATGGTATCCTAACGACAATGTTCATAGTCACATCTCCCATGAATCCCAACGCATGGATTCAGGAGATGAGAAATCATCAAAGTGAGCAAACCAGAACTCCCGCACAAGAATCTATAAATAATGCACTAGAAGATTTGGAGATCGATTATGGGAGCGATGGTTCCACCGTCAAGGAAGAGTTGTTACAATTTCCGAGTGGTGAAGATAGACAAAGTGGTGGACGGGGATACGATAGATGTGACCATCGATCTTGGATTCGATTTATACAAGAAAGAACGGGTAAGGATTGCGGGAGTTGATACTCCAGAGAAGAGAACTAGAGATCTGGAGGAGAAAGCATTAGGACTTGATGCTACTTATTGGATGAAGAAACAACTAGAGGATACTATTGCAGGTGATGAAGAACTCATTATTAGAACTGAACTTAAGGGTGGCACTGGGAAGTATGGTAGGCTTCTTGGTTGGCTCTATGTTGGCGATGATACTATTTCCTTAAACGAACAAATGATTACGGAGGGTTATGCTTGGGCATATGATGGCGGCACTAAACAGAAAAATTTTGAGGAGTTACGTGAGATTAGGCGTTCGTTTGGGACTTTGGTTGAGTAACGATCAAGTAACACTCAATCAGCGTGGTGAATGCACTAGAAGACTATATGCTGAATGGTCTATACCAACAGAGGAATATGAAAATGAAGGATGAATTATTAAAACTTTTAAAAGAATATGCTTACAGGAAAGGGGACTTTAAACTTTCCTCTGGTAAGAAAAGTGAGCACTATGTTAATTGTAAACCAGTTACATTAAGTGCTCAAGGTATAAATGTAGTAAGCACTTTGATGTTAGAATGTATAAGTTCTGATGTCGTTGCTGTTGGTGGTCTTACTTTGGGTGCAGATCCTTTAGTAACTGGTGTTGCTATGGCATCTGAGGGGTGTTTATGGGCTCCTGATTTGAATGGTTTGATAGTTCGCAAAGAACCAAAAGGATATGGTACAGGTGCATGGATTGAAGGCCCTTTACCGTTGGAAGGATCTAAGGTAACAGTATTGGAGGATGTAATTACCACAGGAGGGTCTGCGATTAAGGCAGCAAAGAAATTAAGAGACGCTGGATACGTAGTCGATAGAGTGGTAGCAATCGTAGATCGCCAAGAGATATGTGATAAATGTAAAACAGGTGAAGCTGACAATGCCATGAAAGATGCAGGTCTAGAGTTAGTAAGTCTATATAAATTAGAAGAATTGATCTAATGGAACTTAAAGATACATTAGTTACAGGAGCAACTGTTCTTGCAGTAGGAACCAGCAGCGTTGTTGGTGGTAATCAAGTAATGGATAAGGTTAATAAAGGGCCAGAGAAACGCAGAGATGCCACAGTTGAAAGAGTGATGGCAGAATTGCAACCATATATAGATTCAAGAATTCAACAATTAATTCCTACACAAACTGGTGCTGTGGTTCCTACAACAAAAGCACCAGAGTTGGATTATAGAACTAACGTTCCTCAGAGGTAACATGAAAAACATTCCAATTCCAGTGCTTACATTCTTAGCAGCACAATTAGGTGCAGCAGTTTGGTGGGGTGCTCAAATAGATGCTAAGGTAAAACTTGTTGAAGAGAATAGAAGATATATCCAAGAGGTTGTAATTCCTTCTTATGAGATTAGTGACAGTTGGGACAATCCACACTACAACAACTGGTTGAAAGCTGGTGGTTGGAAAGATTAAATGATTCCTTATATTAATACTACAAACCCCTCTATACCCAATGTAGGTATTAGAGGGGTTCGTAATTTGAATGTTTATATGGCAAATGTAAGGGATTTAGATATTCCAGAGACTAGGATATGGATGAATGAACCACCTCAAGCAGTTCCTGTTGATGTTCCTGTTGTAGTTAATATAGGTAAACCAATCGTTGATATGCCTGGTTGTGTTACTGTTCACAAGGAGAATGTAAAGCAGAGATCAAAAAATAAAATGCTGGTCAATGATGACCCTAAAGGTAATACCACCTTATGTGATTCTGGTATGCCGTCATTTCAACCAGTTGACTATCAATCGCAAGGTCTTACATGGACTACTGTTGTGCCTGAAGAACCTGAGGCTGATGGTGTAAAGTCTGATGTACCAGAACCACCTGATTTTGAAGCACCATCACCTGACATACCACCCACACCCGAAACTCCTAGAGATAAAGATTGTCCTGGTCCTAATGATCTACGAGTAGGTGATTACACTACAAGTGGAAACGAAAAGGTCTCAGGACATGAATGGAATGCTGATAAGACTATATGTATTACTTTGTATGAGGATGTAGGTTTTGTAGAGAAGTATCTACCTAGTCCTCAGATTGTGACGACGACTGCGACGATTGCTGTTGTTGCGACGAGTTCTGCCCTACTTGCCAAACCCCTAGCGGATTTACTTCTGAAGGTAATAAAGCCTCTTGTGAAGAAGATTTCTGCCAAGGTAAAGAAAGTCCTTGGAAAATCTGATCCAGTCCTTTCCGTTGCTCAACGTCAAGAGCAGCAGAGAGATCGGAATTCTGCGATTCGGACTCTGAAGAAGGCACTGAATCGTCAGAAGTAACTTCTTGGGATGGTGATCCTAACTGGTGTGTATGATCTGGAAGTGAACCAGGTCTTGCTTGAGTTACTATCACATCAGCACATATAGAAGCATAAGGAGAACGAGGGTGGAACATAATACCCTTTTGCTTTAAATCACCACAGTTTTTAAGACGAGCTAATTCAAAGTCTAATCTCTTATTCGCAACTAACTGAGTACTCATATCAATTTGTGCCTGTGCAGCCTCATGACATTGCCTTTGCAATTTTCTATTCAGTGGTATGGAGAGAGTAGCAGATAATCCTAAGTTAAAATTTTGATTTGCCTTCATGTCAGTGCGAACTGGTTTCTGCCATACTTGTTGACCAGGATTATCTGGTAGACCATCAGGACCATCTACGTCAACGGTAATCTCCATAGGCACACCATCTTCCCACCATCTATCAGCAACACCATCACCGTTTACATCATATAGTGGATCGTTAGGATCACTTCTTCTTACTGTATTATACCAAGGTTCCCACGGATAATTCTTTACTGTAGTAATTGTCTCTGTAACCTGACCAGTCAAATCTCTCATGTCATACTGAGGTTCCAAGTAGAAATCTTCCCACGGATCCTTTCTACTATCAGCAAACTGTATGTAAGGTGTAGCATTAAATGTACTACCTTGACACTGCACTCCACCACCATAAGTGTTAGTAATGTATGGACCCTGAAGAACCTGAATAGCTTGGTTCGTTACTGAGCCAGAACTATTGGCGATTGGATTAGCAGTGGCACTAACTCCACCAACACCCTGTGCTAGTGCGACATTAGGACATAAAAGACTACTGCAAGTTGCTATTGCGTAAAGGTGCTTGTTGTATCTGTGACGCTTTCTACTATGGTTGTTCTTTGAATTATTGTTTGATTTGTGAGGCCTGGCCCAGAATAACTCTGGGTAAATTGAAATGCGTCTCCAGGCGTTGATATTGTAAATTGACTTGCGTTCGAGAGATCTAATGAGTCGAAGGAACTTGTTACTGCTCCTTGTACCTCTCCTGTTCCGTCTGCTGACGGATTGATTGTCACTGTTGAAGTGTTCACTGTTGGGTTCAGTCTCTCTCCGTTGTTGGAGATTCCTGAGCCAGTCACTGTGTATTCCCATCCTGTCCTATAATCAACTGAATTAATAGTCTCCGTTACATTGGAGGTGGTCTCGGTGTGGCTAGTCATCGAGCCCTGAGTAAAATTTGGCACTACGGGAACCGCTTGTGCCGCAGTACCACCACTCAGAAGTAGTAGTACTGTAAGGAGTTTGTTCATTATATATAACTCCTCTACCTAACGGTAATTTCTGATACAAATTGGCCAGTAGCTGATGTACCTGCACCACCTGCGGTTAAAGTCATCACACCTGCGGAGGTAATTGTACCAGCTAGGGTTCCAGCTACACCACCAGATGACGTAAAGTTTGTGCCGTATGCTGGCATGTCTGCTACGACACCACTGGTAACGTCAACACCCGTACCGATAGGATTTATCGCATCACCCTGAGTCCAGCTTTCCGAGAACGAAAATGCCGAGCCAGCTGTGTTAATATCATATTCACCAACATCCTGTGCAGCTGCAGCAGTAGCGGTGGAAGCAGTCATCTTTCCGAAGTGGGCAGAGTCTGCTACTTTAATGTTATTACCGCTAACAGTATAAGTTGAACCCAATCTGGTTCCACTTGTGTAAGCTGCGTCTACACTAAGTTGAGTCGAAGTAGTTAACCTGTGAGTTAGATCAGCGTTAGCAGATGGTGCTACCAATGCACCTGTCATCAAAAACATCGCAAGAGGTAATAGTCTTTTCATTCTTTGAGACATCAAACCTATTTCTATATATAAGGCAATAAAACTTAATTAAATTTTAAGGTATCTTGTGCTACATATGGTGTCATGGTATAAGTTTGGGTTATAACAGTCATTAGAGATACTTTTAATGGTACGGTGTTGACAAAATTGTAAAGTTTTGTTATACTAAATAAATCGGTGAGCATTTGCTGACCGTTCCCCTAACCGAGACCACGGGGTTAAGTCTCTCATATCCACTAGTGAAGGGATTAGTGGAAATACAAGTATCGCTCTACCCTTAGAGCCCTACAAGAATTTAATTGTCCTCATGACAACTCTTCAACGTAAAGAACAAGGCCTCCTTACTGGATGGTCTGAGTTCTGTGACTGGGTTACATCCACTAACAACCGCATCTATGTTGGTTGGTTCGGTGTCTTGATGATCCCATGTCTTTTAGCTGCTACTACATGCTTTATCATAGCATTCATCGCAGCACCTCCTGTCGATATCGACGGAATCCGTGAACCAGTTGCTGGTTCATTCATGTATGGTAACAACATCATCTCTGGTGCAGTTGTTCCATCTTCAAACGCAATCGGTCTTCACTTCTATCCTATCTGGGAAGCAGCAACTCTAGATGAGTGGTTGTATAACGGTGGTCCTTACCAGTTGGTAATCTTCCACTTCCTTATTGGAATCTCAGCATACATGGGAAGACAGTGGGAACTATCATACCGTTTAGGTATGCGTCCTTGGATCTGTGTTGCTTACTCAGCACCTGTATCTGCTGCTTTCGCAGTATTCCTTGTATACCCATTCGGTCAGGGTTCATTCTCAGACGGAATGCCTTTAGGTATCTCAGGAACATTCAACTTCATGTTCGTATTCCAAGCAGAACATAACATCCTTATGCACCCATTCCATATGGCTGGTGTTGCTGGTATGTTCGGTGGAGCATTGTTCTCTGCTATGCACGGTTCTCTTGTTACATCTTCACTTATTCGTGAAACCACTGGTCTAGATTCTCAGAACTATGGCTATAAATTTGGACAGGAAGAAGAAACATACAACATTGTTGCTGCTCACGGTTATTTTGGTCGCCTTATCTTCCAATATGCATCGTTCAACAACAGTCGTTCTCTTCACTTTTTCTTAGCATCTTGGCCTGTTATCTGTGTATGGTTAACCTCTATGGGTATCTGCACAATGGCATTCAACCTTAACGGTTTCAACTTCAACCAGTCAGTCGTAGACACATCTGGTAAGGTTGTTCCTACTTGGGGTGATGTTCTTAACAGGGCAAACTTGGGTATGGAAGTGATGCACGAGCGTAATGCACACAACTTCCCACTTGACTTAGCATCTGCTAACGAAACAGAAGTTGCACTTGTTGCTCCTGCTATCGGTTGATAAAACTCAGACAATCTGATACAATATGGAGACCCTCACAAAAGGGTCTCCTTTTTTATTTCTTTTTATAGATACTCTAGGTAAATTATTCTTATGAAAATATTTTTAGACACAGCAGATGTCTCAACTATTCTTGAACATTTTGAGACTGGACTGATCGATGGAGTGACAACCAACCCCACCTTAATTATGAAGAGTGGTAGAGATCCTGAAGATGTGTATCAGGAACTCGCTGAAGCAGGTGTAAGGGACATTAGTATGGAAGTAGTAGGAAGTCGTGATGACATGACCTCTGAGGGTCGTAGGCTTGCCACTAAGTTCCAAGAAGTAGCAACTATCAAGGTTCCTTGTACACCAGATGGTCTTTATACCTGCAATCAGTTAGCAAAAGATGGTACAAAGGTGAATGTTACATTGATTTTTGATGCTGCACAGGCAATACTTGCTGCTAAAGCAGGAGCAACATATGTTTCACCATTTGTAGGAAGGCTTGACGATAACTCGGTGAATGGGTTAGATGTAATCAGTGACATTGCTGAGATTTACAACAAGCATTGGATCAAAACTCAGATTCTATCTGCATCTATAAGAGGAGTGAAGGCAGTATCCACATCTTTTGCTCTTGGTGCTCATGTAGTAACAATGCCACCTACAGTTTTTGAGAAGATGTACAACCATGTTCTTACAGACAAAGGATTAGAATTATTTGACGCTGACTGGGCTGCAGTAGTGTCTAACACTAAATAAATTTTTAAATAGGTAATATGAAGTTTACTGTTTATTCTAAAAATGGATGTCCTTATTGCGATAAGGTTAAACAGGTGTTACAGTTATCTAAGTTAGAACATGTCATCTATAAACTGGATGAGGACTTTGATAAACCAGGATTCTATTCTCAGTTTGGGCAAGGATCTACATTTCCTCAAGTTGTAGTAAATGACATGCAACATCTCGGTGGATGCACCGAAACAGTTAAGTATCTAAAGGAGAACGAATTAGTCTGATGAAAAAAGTTGACGACTTTGAAACAGTTTATGACATGATCGAACATGCCATTGAACTTGCGTTTGATGGTAAGATGCAACTTAAATTTTATGACTTTTTAAAGTATCGTAAAACTAAAAAAGAGGAGGTAGATGCTTTCCTTCATAGTTCTACTGCGAAGGAAATCTCTGATCAGTTGGTAGAACTTCAAGAATATATTAAAGGAGGTGCTGATAACAATCATAAACAACTACGTGAGGCATATGGACATATTCCTAAACCTAAAGCACGTAAAATACAAGCATACCTCGGAGGTATTCTTGAAGATGCTGTGAGGTATAGCCATGACCGAAGACCTGGAAGACGAAAAAAAGTCTCTAAATAAAGACACTACAGAGATCAATCGTGGTGTAGAATTACTATTACGCAGAAGGAGGAAACCCGAAAAACCTAAAACATTTCAAGTAAAATTTGGAAATATGATTTCCTTTTTTAAAAGAGAGATAGTCTTTCACTTCAATTTTTACTTGGACATTAGAAAAAAATAACTCTTTGGAGGAGTGCCATGTCAGAAACATTAGTAGTAACATTGACACTTATGACACTTGTGTCTATCCTTGCATTATTAGTAGGAGGTATGATAGGATGGATGGCAAGACAACATTCATATGAAACTACTCCACCAGTAGTCTATTCTCATCCAGAGATGTTTGACGCAAATGGGAATGTTCTTCCCGATGAAATTTTAGCCCTAAGAATTGAAACTCATGACAACACAGACGAAGAAGACGACGACTAAGAAAAGGACAACAAGAGTTAAACTCCCACCAAATCCCTTTGTTCATGAAATTCTTGAACTAGTGGATAGTCAAAGAACTAAAGCAAAGAAGATTGAAATACTTCGAGAGTATGATGATCTTGCTTTGAAGGCAATTCTTATTTGGAATTTTGATCCAACAGCAATCTCAGTGATGCCTGAAGGCCCTGTTCCTTACAAAGAGAATGAGGTTCCTGTTGGCACTGATCACACATCTCTTCGCAGAGAGTGGAAGAATCTTTATCATTTTGTAAAAGGTGGTAATGATCGTCTGAGTTCCATGCGTCGAGAGACAATGTTTATTCAGTTGTTAGAGGGACTTCATCCTGAAGAGGCAAAGATTATATGTTTAGTAAAAGATAAAAATTTAGAAACTAAGTATAAAATTACTTATGATATGGTCCAACAAGCATATCCTGATATTCAGTGGGGAGGCCGTTCATGACCACAAAAACAGAAAAGAAACCAGAAGCACCAAAACAGATTGAAAAAAATACATCTCAATATTCTTGTCAGATTATTTTAGAAAAAACTACTTTAGATAAAGCAGAGGATAGGAATCTTCCTACAGATGCATTCAATGTAACGTACATGATAGAGGGTAAAGAGTATTTGGATGTAACTCGTTCGGAGAAGATGGCAAATGTTTTTGATATGTATTATGATAAATATGGAGCAGGGTCAGTAAAATCTATTGATTATGGATGTGGCACGATAAGACCCAATCTTTGGAATGTTAAACCACCCGAAAGGAAAAAAAGAAAAAGGAGGCCTCGTATCGATGAATGATAAAGAAATAGAACAACAAATTAATGATATCATTGAAGGAGAGATCCAGAATACTATCAATGAATATCTTGAGCAACAGCAAGATGGTAAAGGAGAAGATGGTGGATTGGGATTTGCTAATGAGGAGGGAGGTCAATTGAATGTCAAGGTATCTCAGGCAGAAGTAGATAGACTTGTAAAAGAATATAAGAAACAAATGAAGTATAGAAAATCTAATCTTTTTCAAGCATCTCAACTTTTAGTGGACAAAAATGGTAAGAAATTATAAAACTGTATCGTAGAATACAAAACTACTTGACTATATAGTATACATGTGTTAGAATTAACACAACGTTCATCCCCCTTCGACTGGGGACGCAAGTAAGCCGACTCGGAACGGATCGTTCATCCTCATGGAAGTTCTACTCACTACTCTTTTAACATGTGAATATGCTACAGGTCTTGTCGATCAGATATACCGACAGCATACCGAGACACCAAAATCTGAACTTGTTCAGATTGTGGCAGAGAGTACAGAGAAAGGATGTTTTGAGGACGCAGAAGTTGACTGAAGGAACGGGGCCAAAATCCCTACTACTTTGGAGAAACCCAATGGCAAAAGTCACTTACCGTGGTGTCGAGTATGACACTGACGAGTACAACGCAAAGGTGCTTGCAGAGGCAGCACAACGTAAGAATCATGATCTAATGTATCGTGGTCTTAAAGTGAAAAGCAAGGCAATTCCTTGCAGTTAATATGACAAGGGGGTTTACATACCCCCTTTTTTAATGTATAATTACTAAAAAGGATATACTTATGGCACTCCACATGAGAGAGCAAATCCTAAGAGCATTGGTAGCACATGCTCAAGGTGATATTGCGAAACACAAAGCAAACATTGAAATCTATCTAGAACATCCTGCAGGTGTTGGTGAACATACTGACATTTTAGAATCCATAGAAAAGGAAATAGATACGATTGCAAAATATCAAGATCAGATAGATGTTATAAAGAAGTATTTCATGTCTGGACAAACCATGTCTGATGTTGATAGAAGATCTAATGAATAAAGCAAAATTGAAAGTCTTAGTACAAGCTCTCAAAGAGATTGTAGATGAATTAGAATCGGAAATGTATGCTGATGAAGATGTGTTAGCATTTACTCCTCCACCTGAAGATTATGATGAGGTATTTAATGAGTAGTCAGATTAAATTGGTAAGTGTAACACCAGATGCTGAACAGCATATGGCATATGTGGCCCGTGTTTCTAACCCTAAGAATCAAGATAATGATAAGTTTGCTGGTCTTCTTAAGTATTGCATCAAGCACGGTCACTGGAGTGTCTTTGAGCAAGCATTCATGACGGTAGAGATCAACACTACTAGAGGATTGGCAGCACAGATATTGAGGCATAGAAGTTTTACATATCAAGAGTTTTCTCAGAGGTATGCTGATAGTAGTATGCTTGGTGATGAGATCCCTTTACCAGAACTTCGTAGACAAGATGATAAGAATAGACAAAATAGTATCGATGATGTAGATCCATTAATGCAACAAGACTTTGAGATTAAAATACAAAGACATTTTGTAGATGGAATGAAATTATATAAAGAGATGCTTGATGCTGGTATAGCAAAGGAGTGTGCAAGATTTGTGCTTCCCCTTGCTACTCCTACCAGAATCTACATGACTGGTTCTGTAAGATCATGGGTACATTATATTGACCTACGTTCTGCACATGGAACACAGAAAGAGCATATGGCAGTAGCAGAAGGAGTTCGTTCTATTTTTAGAGAACAATTTCCTACTGTTGCTGAAGCTCTTGACTGGAATTCCTAAATAACTATCCACTATTATATTCATATGGCAACATACCCTGTCGTTAATCAGAAAACTGGTGAACAAAAAGAAGTTGTGATGAGTGTCCATAAATGGGACTCATGGAGAGAAGATAATCCAGATTGGTTGAGAGACTATTCTGATCCTTCTACGATGCCTGGTGTGGGAGAAGTCGGAGAATGGCAAGACAAACTTATTAATAAAAATCCTGGATGGGGTGAGGTCTTGAAGAAAGCTGACAAGTCTGGAGGCATTGGAGCACGACTCGCCAAAAAAGGTATTGGCACAACTCAGGGGGATGATTAACTAACATGCCACGTAAAAAGAAAACGACAGATCCAATTGGTGTTGGTATAAGCATGTCGGCCAAGCACATGAAAAGAAAGAAACCAATTAATACTGAGATGATGAGGGATATTGAACCCCTCACTGACAATCAGAAAAAATTATTTGAATCTTATAAAGATGGTAAGAATCTTGTTGCCTACGGTGCAGCAGGAACTGGTAAGACTTTTATTACTCTTTACAATGCCCTTCAAGATGTTCTTAACCCTAGCACTCCCTATGAAAAGATCTATATTGTAAGATCTTTGGTTGCTACTAGAGAGATTGGATTCTTGCCTGGTGATCATGATGATAAATCCTTCTTATACCAGATACCATATAAGCATATGGTAAAGTATATGTTTGAGATGCCGACAGATGCAGACTTTGAAATGCTCTATGGCAATCTGAAAGCACAAAACACTATTGACTTTTGGAGCACCTCATTCATTCGTGGAACCACCTTAGATAAATCTATCATCATTGTTGATGAATTTCAAAACTTGAATTACCATGAATTGGATAGTATAATGACAAGGGTAGGATCTCATACTAAGATAATGTTCTGTGGTGATGCTACTCAGACTGACTTGATTAAACAGAATGAACGGAATGGTATTCATGATTTCATGAGGATCTTAAGGGTCATGCCATCATTAAACATCATTGAATTTGGTGTTGAGGATATTGTAAGATCAGGTTTATGTAAGGAATATCTACTCGCAAAGTTGGAACTTGGTTTATGACTTTTACTCATTGTAATTACTTAGGTGATCTTGAATTAGAAAAGAAAGAGACTCCAGGCTGCCGACTGTATCATCTTCCTGATGGTCAGTGGGTTCCTTCTATTACTTCAGTAACATCTTTTTATAACCGTGATATTTTTATCAAGTGGAGAAAGAGAGTTGGTATTGAAGAAGCAAATAAAATTACTAAGAAAGCCACTGCTCGTGGAACTGATTTCCATGAGGCAGCACAGGCATATCTAGAGAATAAAGAACTTAACTGGGATGACTATAGACCAGCAACTCAGTTCATGTTTCATCATGCAGCACCATATCTGGACAAGATAAATAATATACACGCTATAGAAAGAACCCTTTACTCTGAGTACCTTGGTCTTGCAGGTAGAGTTGATTGTATAGCAGAGTATGAAGGTGAGTTAGCCGTCATAGACTTTAAGACATCTGAAAAAATTAAACCTGAGAAATGGTTGGAGAACTATTTTGTTCAGGAGACCTTTTATGCAGCAGCTTACTACGAACTAACAGAAATCCCTGTTAAAAAACTTATCACTCTTATGGTTACCCCTAGTGGTGAAGTAAAAGTGTTTGACAAAAGGAACAAAGGGGATTATATTAAGCTTCTAGTTCGTTATATAAAAGAATTTGTACATCACAATACTGGGGCATCGAATGGACAATGAACTAGAAAAGGCACTCGAAAGTAAGTTCTTTTGTCCTGCAAGATTTGCACAAGAGATAGAAGGTCTAGTGCAAGTTAATAAGAATATGAATTACATTGACGCTATTGTTTTCTTTTGTGATCAAAATAGTATTGATTTAGAGTCAGTTCCTAAGTTGATATCTAAACCGTTGAAGGAGAAGATAAAGTACGAGGCACAGGAGTTGAATTTTTTAAAGCGTACTAGCCGTGCGAAAATCGTCTTTTAATTCCAAAAAAGTCGAAAAAATATCTCCGCAAATTTTTGCCCCTATTAGTTTTTTGAAATGATGCCCTTTGACGCATATCGTTGTTATTTGTCTTTAAAGAACCACTTCACCAAAGACCACTATGATTACCATAAGTATGGTGGCAAGACAAGAGCGACAGTTCAAGCATTTTACAAAAGAAAGGATAGGTTTTGGTTTGAGAAATTTGCACGACAGAAGAATGATAAGGAAGTAGAGGAATTTTTTGTATCTAACTTTGTAAGTTCCACAGACCCTGCAACCATGTGGATCGGAGAGATGATACGAGAGGGAGAAGGGAGATATACAGATTGGAAGAAAAAGGTGCAATCTCTGTCATATACGTTTAAAGGTGAAATTGACACTCTTTTTGAAAATAAGCAAGTAGATGAAATATTCGATTGTTCGAGTGGCCACCCTCCCATCCTCAGAAGTTATTTAAGGGGAGATACCTCACTTGAAACATTAGTGATATGTGATAGAATATTTGAATATAGGAAAAACTTTGATAAACGACTAAATGACCCTGTATGGGAAACCGTCAGTCGCAAAATAAAAAAGTATAAACCCTTCCTAAATATAGATGTACCAAAGTATAGAAAAATCCTTAAAAAAGTAGTATTATGAGTTTTTTCGATTCAGAAGTTGTTCGTGCAGAAATGGCAGAAATTGCGGAACTCCAAGATGAGGTTTATTCCAATGTTTTCAAGTTTCCAGCGATGACTCAAGAGGACCAATTATATCATGTTACTATTTTGGAGAAACTTTTAAACAAACAACGAGTTCTTTATACTCGTGTGAGTTTATCGGACGATCCTGAAGCTAAGGAAATGAAAAAGAAGATCATAGAAAGTGCCAAACAAATGGGACTTCCTACCAATGTCGATATGAACATCTTATTTGCTAATATGAACAATATGGTAGAAATGATGAAAAAGCAGATTGACAAATAATCTTCCGATTGATATAATTAAGGTACACAAAAGCCAAATCTCAAACAAAATCTAAATGTCATTTAAAGACCTAAAAAAACAGTCCTCTCTAGGATCATTGACTTCTAAATTAGTCAAAGAAGTGGAGAAGATGTCTACTGGTGGAGGAGGTGATGATCGCCTTTGGAAACCAGAACTTGATAAAACAGGTAACGGTTATGCCGTTCTCCGTTTCTTACCAGCACCAGAAGGTGAGGATATTCCGTGGGCAAAGATTTATTCCCATGCATTCCAAGGACCAGGTGGTTGGTACATTGAAAACTCTTTGACCACAACAGGTGGCAAGGATCCAGTTTCCGAATATAATCGTGAACTCTGGAATAGTGGTAATGAGTCAGATAAGGATGTGGTTCGTAAGCAGAAGCGTAAGCTTTCTTACTATGCAAACATCTATGTTGTAAAGGATCCAACAAATCCTCAAAATGAGGGTAAAGTCTTCTTATATAAATTTGGTAAGAAAATCTTTGATAAGGTCATGGAATCCATGCAACCTGAATTTGAGGATGAGACTCCAATCAATCCTTTTGACTTCTGGCAAGGTGCAAACTTCAAGTTGAAGATCGTGAAGAAGGATGGTTACTGGAACTATGATAAGTCAGAGTTCGATGCAGTATCACCTTTACTTGATGATGACGATGCACTCGAAGCATTGTGGAAGAAGCAGTATTCACTTGCTGCTGTAACCGCACCAGACCAGTTCAAGTCATATGATGACCTGAAGAAGCGTTTGGACTATGTTCTAGGGCAGAAGCAACCTGCACGTCGTATAGACGAGGAGGTAGCAGAGGAAGATAACAGTCGTGGTTCTTATGCACCAGACTTCAATGCTCGTAAAGAACCTGTGGCTGCTGCTCCTGTAGCATCTGCTAGTTCAGATGAGGATGATGCTCTTTCTTATTTCCAAAAACTTGCAGAGGAATAATTAGGAATATAATCTAATATTTTCTCCTCTTACTAAGGTTTCACTCAGATACTGGGTGGAACCTTCTTTGTATATCATGGAAGCTTCCATGTCATTCAGAATTACGTTTATATATTCTGGTTTTAGAACGTATATATTTCTTTTATCATCTTCAATTTTATTCTCATATGCATAATTTGTTATTTCAGTTGTTATATTGGATGCTGTAGTATAAGATTCTAGTTCGTCATCGTAAAATTCAATAGAATAATCTTGAGGAACTTTTAATCCTTGAGGGACAATAATTGTCCTATTTGTATCTCTTACTTGTTGAGTTTCATAGTGATGAACCGCATGAATGTTCTCTTCACTTCCATATTTCATAATTAGGAAATTATAGAAAGATTGATGATTTAAAGGCCATTCGGTTTGAATATTAGTAATATTATTAGAGAGAAGCACAATCCAATCTAAAGTTTCGTCTTCATATACATCAAATGCCACATTATCAGGACGATCATCTCCTACAACCTTATATTTTGTAAAAAAGGTTAAATCATTAAAAATATCATTCTTCAATTTACCTCTTTTAAAGAGGTTTTTTACTTTTTGGTATTCTGAGATTTGTTTAGTGTCAGCATTACGACTAACATATTCAAAATCTGGAATATTACGGAAATAAGCTGGCATTTTAGAATCCTATTACTTGATCTTGGTCGTTATCTAGTTCTGTGTAATCACTATCATATATAGGATCAAGTTCACCGAATGATAGAGTGAGTTGATATGAGGTCATTGTTCTAAACGGATCATCATATGTCATATATGTTCCATCAGGAGTATATTGGACATCACATGATAAAAGAGCACACTCTTTAATGATATTAAGAGATGGATGAAGTATTTCATCTCCATCTGTATTGAAGGTTTGATATCGTATCACAAATATATTCGGTGCTTTAAGGAAAACATTAGATGATGATGTTTTAACACTCATTCCTTGTTTAAAGAATCTAATAATTTTTCTTACTTGAGTCGCTTCTCCTGCATCTCTAGGTGATAATTTAAAGGTAAATCCAAAATTTCTTAGTGATGGCCCACCAAACAACATTTCTAAGTTGGGGTTTAATATTGCTCCAGTTGCCCTTGATAATAATCCTTGAGCACCAACTGCTTTTTGTGCAAGATATATGTTAATTGCAGTTGCTATGTCACCACCCACAGTTCCTGATTTTAATCTTGCTGCTGCTTCTTGAACTGAACCTGCAGCAGTGCTGAAAGTTTCACCAATTCCTTTTCCATCTTTTATATTTTGAAATATGCTTGCAGCTGCTCCTCCTGCGGCCGCTTGAATAGGGTTAAGTGTTGCTCCTTGCCAATCCACTTGATTTCTATCTCCAATTCCTGTCACGATTGGGAGGGTAACAGATCCATCAATTCTTTTTTGTCTTCTCTGAAATACTTTCCCCTGTGAAAGCAACCCACCAACAGTTTTACCTTCACTAAAAATTTGTTCAAATCTAATTCTATCTTGTCGATTACTTCTTATGCCCTCAGGATAAGATAGATCCTCATATTCTTTTCTAAATCTTCTTCCTTTAATCTGTAGAGTTATATTTTGTAGAAAATGGGAGTCATAATTGAAAGGGGGCTTTTCTTTTTCTTGATCAGTAAGATTACTATTAATAACTTCATCATCATTAATTATCGTTCCTTCTTCTTTAACGATTGAATTATCTTTTGCTTGTCCCTTATTTCCTGACAAAAAATCATAGGCATCAGCTTGCTCAGAAGTTAAGTTAGTAAATTTTTTCTTTATCTTTTTTGCCATTGATCTGGTTGCTCTATCAATGTCATTTTTATAAATTTCTTG
>Ga0208666_1000451_pt1 | contig 19544 bp, 28 predicted proteins | sample 5B_taG_FD_184078 | JGI IMG/M metagenome (GOLD analysis project Ga0208666, IMG submission 184078) | Marine viral communities from the Subarctic Pacific Ocean - 5B_ETSP_OMZ_AT15132_CsCl metaG (SPAdes) (version 2) | ecosystem: Environmental > Aquatic > Marine > Oceanic | place: Pacific Ocean...
TTTTAAAGACTATGGGTGGGATGTTAAAAATCATTGTCATAGAATATATGCTGGTAGAGAGATAACCAATACTAATGAAGTAACTATAACTACTTGGCAGTCAGTATATAAATTAGAGAAATCATTTTTTGAAGAGTATAATGTAATCATAGGTGATGAGGCTCATCTTTTTAAGAGTAAGTCATTAGTAAATATAATGACTAAGTTACACCATACCAAGTATAGATTTGGTTTTACTGGTACATTAGATGGCACACAGACTCATAAATGGGTCTTAGAGGGATTGTTTGGACCATCATACAAGGTAACTAGAACAGAAGAATTAATGCAACAAGGACACCTATCTCAGTTAGATATTCAGTGTCTGGTCCTTAAGCATCCACCTAAGAAGTTTGAGACGTATCATGATGAAATAGAGTATCTGATATCACATGAACAAAGAAATAAATTTATAACTAATCTTGCATTAGATCTAAAAGGTAATACTCTTATTCTATACAGTAGAGTTCAAACTCATGGAGCAATACTTTATGATAAGATAAATAATAGCAAACAAAATAATCGTAAAATTTTCTTTGTGCATGGTGGTGTAGATGCTGAACAAAGAGAACTAATCAGGGAGATAACAGAAAATGAGAACAATGCAATTATTGTTGCCAGTTATGGCACTTTCAGTACTGGCATTAACATCAAAAGACTACACAATGTCATCTTCGCAAGTCCATCCAAGTCCAGAGTTAGAAATCTCCAGTCAATTGGTAGAGTCCTTAGAAAAGGAAAAGACAAAGTAAAAGCAATATTGTATGACATTGGAGATGATTGTACTTACAATTCAAATAAAAATTATACTTTAAATCATCTCATAGAAAGAATCAAAATTTATAATGAAGAAAATTTTAACTATGAAATAATCACTATTCAAATCAAAAAATGATAGAAGAAGACTTTTATGCTACTGTAAAATTTAAATCTGGTGAAGAGATATTTGCTAGAGTGGGATACACTGAAGAGGATGATAGAACGCTCCTTCTTCTAGAATGTCCTGTTACTATTGAAAAAGTTAAGTCACGTGGCATGCATGCATATAAAATAGAACCTTGGTTAAAAACAACTAAAGATGATCTTTTTATAGTTAACTTAGATGATGTGCTTACCATGAATGAATCTAATGATCTAGAAATTATATCCATGCATGAAACGTTTGTTAAACAACAAGATACTTATTATAATCATGAAAAGAAACTAAACAGAAAGATGGGATATATATCTACTATTAAGGAGGCAAAGAAGTCTTTAGAGAAGCTTTATGATAATAGCTAAACCAACCCCTTTAACCCTGACAGAGTTAGTCTACATGCAATATAGGTACTTGTCAAGTATTGTGTTGAATGCTATAATAACTACATAATAGATAGTAAAGATATGACTCCTGCAAGAATCATGGGTAGAAGAAAAAGATCTGAACACTACGTCAATAATAAAGAGTTTCTTGCAGCACTAATTAAACTTAGAGAAGATATTGAGATTGCAGAAATTCAGGGTAAAGAGAAACCACGTATTCCAAGATACATAGGAGAGTGTTTTCTGAAGATTGCTACTCACTTATCTTTCAAACCAAACTTTGTTAATTACATGTTTAAGGAAGATATGATATCAGATGGAATTGAAAATTGTGTACAATACATACATAACTTCAATCCTGAAAAGTCTCAGAACCCATTTGCTTATTTCACACAAATCATTCACTATGCATTCTTACGTAGAATACAAAAAGAGAAGAAACAATTGGAGATCAAAAATAAGATATTGGAGAAAACAGGATATGAGCAAGTCTTTGAGAGAGACACTCTTGACGATTCTAACTATAGTGATTATAATCAAATCAAAGATGCTGTCCATTCTAAATTACGTAATTAATGAAGGTAGCAATAATTACAGACCAGCACTTTGGGTGTAGAAAAAATTCAAAACTTTTTCATGACTATTTCCTAAAGTTTTATCAAAATGTTTTCTTTCCAGTATTAGAATCTGAAGGTATCAATACAGTTATTGATATGGGTGATACCTTTGACAGTAGAAAGGGAATAGATTTTGCTGCATTGCAGTGGGCAAAAAATAATTATTTTGATAAGTTGAAAGAGATGGGCATCACTGTCTACACAATAGTGGGTAATCATACAGCATATTATAAAAATACTAATGATGTAAATGCTGTTGATCTATTGCTACGTGAGTATGATAATATTAAAGTATACTCTGAAGTATCATCTATAATGGTAGGTGATTGTAATATTACTCTTGTTCCTTGGATCAATAGTGATAATAGAGAGATGAGTGAAGCACTTATTAAAAAGTCAAGATCTCCTGTGTGCATGGGACACCTTGAGTTAAATGGATTCAGGGCTACACCAGGTCATATGATGGAACATGGAATGGAGTGGGATATATTTAAGAAATTTAAAAAAACATTCTCTGGACATTATCATTGTAGATCAAATCAAGATAACATTTACTACTTAGGTAATCCCTATGAGATGTTTTGGAATGATGTGAATGATCCTAATAGAGGATTTCATTTATTTGACACTGAGACATTAGAACACACTCCAATTAATAATCCATACAGACTACATCATATAATATATTACAATGATAATGATCATCAATTATTTGATGCAAGAGAGTTAGAAAATAAGATAGTAAAGATAGTTGTCAGACATAAAAATGATCAAGTACAATTTGAAAAATTTATTGATAAGGTGTATAATGCTAATGTAGCAGAACTTAAAATAGTGGAGAACTTTGCTTTGCATGATGCAGCAGAGTTTGAAGCATTTGAATCTGAAGATACACTTTCTATTCTCAATAGATATATTGAAGAAGCAGAAATAGATCTTGATAGATCAAGAGTGCAAAAATTGATACAAGAAGTCTATCAGGAAGCATGTGAGTTAGTCTAATGTTTATTCTTACAGTTGAAGGAAAAGAAACTGAAGGAGCATATTCTGTAACTGCTGATGATGGAGAGCAAGTTCTCTACCTTTTTGAAGATGAAGATGATGCTATTCGTTATGCTCTTTTACTAGAAGATCAAGATTATCCAGAAATGCATGTGATTGAAGTTGATGGAAAGGTTGTAATTAAAACATGCGAAATGCATGATTACAGGTACTCTGTAATTACTAAAAATGACATTGTTATTCCCCCTATAGAAGATGATATTATTTGAAAAAATATGTTGGAAAAATTTTCTTTCTACTGGGAATCAATATACTGAGGTTGAATTAGATGGTAAATCAACAACACTGATTATTGGTTCAAATGGTGCTGGAAAAAGCACTGTGCTAGATGCTTTGACTTTTAGTTTATTTAATAAACCATTTAGGAAAATTAGTAAAGCACAACTTATCAATACAGTAAATGAAAAAGATTGTAGAGTAGAAGTAGAATTCTCTATTGCAGAAACTAAATGGAAAGTAGTAAGAGGTATAAAACCATCTATATTTGAGATTCATAGAAATGATATATGTTTGGATCAATTTGCATCTGCTAATGATCAACAAAAGTGGTTAGAACAAAATGTAATAAAAATGAATTACAAATCTTTTACTCAGATTGTAATTCTAGGTAGCAGTAGTTTTGTTCCTTTCATGCAATTGAGTGCTACTAATAGAAGAGAAGTGATAGAAGATCTTTTAGATATTAAAATATTCTCATCTATGAATAATTTGATTAAGGATAAGATGCGTGGACTTAAAGATGAGATTAGAACTTTAGATCTTAAGAAAGAATCTCTTAATGAAAAAGTTAAGATGCAGACTGATTTTATGGAGAAAATTGAAAAGAGAGGGAATGATGATATAAAGGATAAGAGAAAGAAAAGTAGAGAGTTGGGAGATGAAATATGTGTATTGATGTTAAAGAATGAACACTCTAATGATCAAGTATATGGACTCACTAAAGAACAAGAAAAAGTAACAGGTGCTACAGAAAAACTACGTAAACTAGGAACTATAAAAGGAACTCTATCTAATAAAGTATCAACAATTACAAAGAAGACTAAGTTTTTTGAAGATAATACTGTTTGCCCTACATGTAAGCAGGATATAGAAGAAGAGTTTAGGTTAAATAACATTAGTGATGCTCAAGATAAGATAAAGGAGTTGCAATCTGGTTACAAAGAACTAGAGGAGGCAATTAAAAAGGAGGAGGAGAGAGAGCATCACTTCACAAAATTATCAAAGGAGATTAATTCACTCACGCATGGCATTTCTAAGAATAATACTCATATCTCTGGGTGTCAAAGACAAATCAGAGATCTGGAATCAGAAGTTCAGGAACTTACCAAACAACTTGCAAATAGAAATACTGAGCATGAGAAGTTAGAATCTTTCAAAGAAAATTTAGGAAAAACTTATGAAGACTTAGCTGTACAAAAAGACTCTATTAATTATTTTGATTTTTCATATAGTCTTCTCAAGGATGGTGGTGTTAAGTCTAAGATAATAAAGAAGTATCTTCCATTAATTAATCAGCAGGTCAATAGATATCTGCAGATGATGGATTTCTATATTAATTTTACTTTGGATGAAGAGTTTAATGAAACTGTTCAATCTCCTATACATGACAATTTTTCTTATGCATCTTTTTCTGAAGGAGAAAAGATGAGAATTGATCTTGCTTTACTCTTTACTTGGAGGGAGGTAGCAAGATATAAAAATTCTGTCAATACAAATCTTTTAATCATGGATGAGGTATTTGATAGTTCTCTTGATGGCATAGGAACAGAAGAATTTCTTAAGATTATTCGTTTTGTAATAAAGGATGCTAACATATTTGTGATATCACACAAAACAGGTATGGACGATAGGTTTGATAATGTGCTAAAATTTGAAAAGATAAAAGGATTTAGTAGGTTAGCATTATGAATGAAGGACAAATGCAAGAGTTAAGAGATTTAAAAAATAGATTAAATAAATTGCAGTATGATTTTGATAAATTAAAAAATGCTATACTATTACATCCAGAAATTGGAGATAGGATTCAAAAAAACATTTGGTCATGAAAATATTAATCACAGGACATAAAGGATTCATAGGAAGTTACCTATGGAATCATATTAAAAATTCTGGAGTGGATGTAGAACTGGATGGCATAGATTTTCCTGATGATATAGGAGATTTTAAATCTGATAAAATATATGATGTAGTAATTCATCTTGCTGCCTTTGCTGCTCTGAGAGAAAGTTTTGAAGATCCTGATAGGTTTTGGGAAAATAATGTAGAGAAGTCTAAACCTATCTTTGATTATTGTGGAGAGAATGATATAAGATTACTCTATGCTAGTTCTGCTGGTGCTCATGGGTGGTCTCAAAACCCTTATGCTGTTACCAAGAAGGTAAATGAATTACAAGCACCACCTAATAGTGTGGGCATGAGGTTCTTTAATGTATGGGCAGAGGAGGGAAGTAGACCTGATATGCTTTATAGGATGCTTCAAGAGAATACTGCCAAGTATATCACCAAACATAAAAGAGATTATATCCATGTTCATGATATTGCAACAGCAATCCTTACGTTGATTCCTGCTTCATTTACAGGACATTTAGATATAGGATATGGTGAGTCTATTCCTGTTATGGATATAGCAAAAGCAATGGGTAAGGATCTTCCTATCAAGGAGGACACACCAGGTGAACCAGATAGTTTGTGTGCTGACACAAGAGAGTTGACTGAGATGGGATGGTATCCTACAATAAATATTGTGGATCATCTCAAGAGTTATGAGAACTCCTAACTGGCAACATCATTCTAAGAAAGAAAAGAAGAGAACACTGAAACCACAGGCATTGCGTCAAGCAAGGAAAAAACGTGGACAGTTGATAAAGCGTCTACTCACCCACCCAAAAGGTGGGTTTTTTAGTATGATAGGTATATCAAAAGAAAAGTTACATGGCAGTTCAACAAGAAATTAAATCACAACTAGCTAAACTGCTTGCTACTGAAGACTTGGTGGTAGAGCATAAAGATGTCCCTACAGCACAGTTCAATGTGCATACTAGAGAGTTGCTTCTTCCTATGTGGGAAAAGGCAAGTAATCATGTATATGATATGTTGGTTGGTCATGAGGTAGGACATGCACTCTTTACACCTGATGAAGAGATGGGTGTAGAAGTACCTGCACAGTTTTTAAATGTAGTAGAAGATGTAAGAATAGAGAAGTTGATGAAGAGAAAGTATCTTGGTATTGCTAAGACTTTCTATAGAGGATATCATGAGTTGCATGAGAAAGATTTCTTTGAAGTAAAAGATGAAGATATGAGTAAACTTAATCTCGCTGATAGGATCAACCTATACTATAAGGTAGGTGCATTCTTTGATGTAGATTTTACAGAGAGTGAGGATAAGATTGTTGAGTTGATTGGTAAGTGTGAGACTTTCAAAGAAGCAAAGGAAGCAGCAAAGATTCTTTATGAGTATTGTAAGGATGAAGTAAATCAAGAACAGCAAACACAGAAGAATGAGGAAGAAGGTGATGGTGAGATGGAAGTACCTGATAATTCATCAGATCTAGAGACTGAAGAAGTAGATGGTCAAGAAGTTGATGATGAGACACCTGATGCAGAACCTGCTCCACCAGTAGCAGAAGAAGAGAAAGAACCAGAAGTTCAAACTGCTGAGTCATTGGAGAGTCATCTTCAAGATCTAGTAAGAGAGAATGCTGTAGAGAATGTTTATCTTGAAGTTCCTGATTTGGATTTAGATAAGATCATTGCTACTAATGAAGACGTTCATAAAGAGATTGATAAGTCATGGAAACAGCAGACAGACTTTATTCAGGAGCATACAGATAGGAAATCAAATTTATTTGAAGAGGTGGATGCAGAGTACAATCAGTTTAAAAGAGATGCTCAGAAGGAAGTATCATATCTTGTAAAGGAATTTGAGTGCAAGAAAGCTGCTAGTGCTTATTCCAGAGCTGCTACTAGTAGAACTGGTGTATTAGATACTGCTAGACTTCATACATATAAGTTCAATGAGGATCTATTCAAAAAGGTAACAGTTCTACCTGATGGTAAGAATCATGGTCTAGTCTTTGTTCTTGACTGGTCTGGTTCTATGTCTAGAGAAATGCTTGATACTGTCAAGCAACTTTATAATCTTATATGGTTCTGTAAGAAAGTATCTATTCCATTTGATGTATATGCTTTTACTAATGAGTGGAAGAGAAGAGAGCAAGATCCTACTGGTCAATGGAATCCAGTAGATAATGAGTTGCCATATGAACCTCAAGAATATAACTTTAGAGTTGAAGAAGATTTTTCTTTAATGAATCTCTTTACTAGTAGTGTAAGAAATAATGAGTTGGAGCATCAATTAAAGAATATATGGAGGATTGCTAGTGTATTTTCTAATTACTATGGTAGCAGATATAGTTATCCTACCAGGTTATGCTTATCAGGAACACCATTGAATGAAGCACTTATGTGTCTCCATCAAATTCTTCCTAAGTTTCAGAAAGAGAATAATGTAGAAAAGGTACAGTGTATTGTCTTGACTGATGGTGAAGCAAATTCCATGCCTTATCATGTTATGGTAAAGGATTACTTCAATTCTGATGAGTGGAAGATGGGACTAAAGGCTGTTAATTCTTCTTGTTGTTCTTTAAGAGATAGATCCTTAGGTAAGGTCTATAGGTTTGGTTATTCTTGGTGGAACTTTACTGAGGTTCTTATTAATAATCTACAAGACAAGTTTCCTTCATCCAACTTTATAGGTATTAGAGTTCTTCCTGTAAGAGAAGGAAGTAATATTATAAGAAGATATTGTGATGATCCTGCTGACTATGAGAAGTGCCTTAAGGATTGGAGAAAGTTAAAGACATTCACTATCAAGAGCAGTGGTTATGATGCATACTTTGGTCTTTCATCTAGTGCTCTTGCTGATGATACTGAGTTTGAAGTTAAGGAAGGTGCAACAAAAGGACAGATTAAGACTGCATTTGTTAAGTCACTAAAGACTAAGAAGCTAAATAAAAAGGTGTTAGGAGAATTTGTTTCACTAGTAGCATGAAGACATTTTCAAATTTTATGTTAGAATGTTCTCAGGTATCTGAGAGTAGTCTTAGCAGAATAAAATCCAAACACGATAAAGGAGGAGTGGCAGTTCTCTCTGGAAGTAGAGCAGACAAGTCTAGTAAAGAAAATAAATCAAGAGCTAAAAAATTAGACAAGGATATACGTGGTAAGTTTGGTAAAGGTGCAACTAAGGTAACTGGCAGATACACAGAGAAAGATGATAAGACTGGTAAAGAAACAAAAGTAAAAGAAAGAAGTCATGTTGTAACTTCTGGTAAGATGGGTAAGAGAAAGTTCAAGAAAGCAGTTAAATCACTAGGGAAGAAGTATGGACAAGATGCTGTTATAACTCAAACTAAGGGTGGTGGAGATGCTACTTTGAAGAGAACCAGAAAGGGAGGACTGCCTAAAAAAAATATTAAGCTTGGTAAAATGCGACCAGGCAGAACTGGAGAAAATGACACTCGTATTAAGGGGAAAACTTACACCTATGAATAAAACTTATGATGATTCAAATTGGAGAGAGGAGTATAAAGCATATTCAAGTGATTCAAGAGAACTTGAGTTGTTGGAAAATGGACCTAAGAGTCTTGCTCAGTCATGGCGTATGCAAGCAATGTATGGTAAGTGGAAAAAAATTATGGGATATGATAAGTTAGATCCACAGGAAAATGATGGTCAGTTACAATCATCTATGAAAGAGTTTTTTCAAAGACAAAAAGATCAAGGAATATAAATGCGTCTGTAGCTCAGTGGATTAGAGCATCTGACTACGGATCAGATGGGCGGGAGTTCAAATCTCTCCAGACGCGTGACAATAAACAAACTGGTACATGGGGGGTTTAAAGACCCCTTTTTTACTCTATAATATGTTTATTGAAAGGCACTCCACTACATTATGTTTGAAATTAAAATGACTGAAAAGCAAATTGTTGATGGATTGAGAAGCAACTATGGTAAAGAGTTCACTGCTCCTGATGTACGTGGATTCTGTGCTGCAAATGACATTGCTTATCAAACTGTCACTAAGAAGATAGAACAATATAAAGTTGGTAGAGGCAAGTGGAATCTTGAAGTTACCACCAAGGCAGTAGAAACTATTGAAAAATCATTTAGTGCTCCTGCAGTAGAACCTGCATTGCAGCAAAACTTAGTTCCTGATCAAGATGATGCCTTTGTTAAGTTTGGTCCATTCAATGATGTAAAAAGTATAATCAAGTCTAAGCAGTTCTATCCTACATTTATCACAGGTCTCTCAGGTAATGGTAAGACCTTTGGTGTAGAGCAAGCATGTGCTCAATTAGGTAGAGAGTTGATCAGAGTTAACATCACTATTGAAACTGATGAGGATGACCTTATTGGTGGATTCAGATTGGTTGATGGTGCTACTGTATGGCACAATGGTCCTGTTATTGAAGCACTTGAAAGAGGTGCAGTTCTATTGCTAGATGAAGTTGATCTTGCATCTAACAAGATACTTTGTTTGCAACCAGTACTAGAGGGTAAAGGATTGTTTCTTAAAAAGATTGGTAAGTTTGTCCAACCAGCAGCAGGTTTCAATATTGTTGCTACTGCTAATACTAAGGGTAAGGGATCTGATGATGGTAGATTCATTGGCACTAATGTATTGAATGAAGCATTTCTTGAAAGATTCTGTGTAACCTTTGAGCAGGACTATGCATCACCAGCAATAGAGACTAAGATTCTTAGACTACACTCTGCTAGTGTTGGATGTCATGATGACAAGTACATCAAGCACCTTGTAGACTGGGCAGATATCATCAGAAGAACATTCTATGATGGTGGTATTGATGAGGTCATATCAACCAGAAGGTTGGTTCATATCATCAGAGCATACAGTATCTTTAATGATAAGTTGAAAGCAATCAAGGTATGCACCAATAGATTTGATGATGAAACAAAGCAAGCATTTCTTGAATTATATGATAAAGTAGATGCTGATGTAGACATTGACAAAGTGGAGGAATAATGCTATGGTTAATGCATGGAGCTTACTTTATGACGAATATTATGGGACTATGAATGAAACTTTTCCAGTAAAAACCAATGAACCTGATGACAATATAGTTGTTAGTACAGGTTCTACAGCATCAATGGGTGATTTTGTTTCCTTCAATATTGATGATAAAATTGAAAACATCACTATTGATACTGGTAATGAGAATATAGATTTTGCTAACATAGAACTACCTGATGGTATGTCCATCAATCAAGAATATGTTTCTGGTGTTTATGATGATACATGGCCACATGCTCAAAATTTTCTAGCAGATAATGATGACAATGCTGCTCATCATTTTTCTACACCAAAACCTGGTATAGAATCAAACAATCCTAGAAAATATAAAGAGGATGAGTCTATTAAGGCACTTCAAGAATATATTTCTACAACATATAATGGACACTATACTTCTAAAGAAAATAATGTTCAGACACTTGATCTTATTGAATCAGTAGGAGATGCAGAATCATTTTGTAGATCTAATGCTATTAAGTATCTAAGCAGATATGATAAGAAGGGACAAGCAAAACGTGATATACTAAAAGCATTGCATTATTCACTCCTACTTTACCATTTTAGTGGGCAATTAAATGAAACTACGACCCGTGGCTATGAAACTTTCTGATAATACATTATCACTTCTTAAAAACTTTTCTACAATTAATCAGTCTATTCTGTTTAAGCAAGGAAGTAAGTTACGCACTATTAGTGTGATGAAAAATATTCTAGCTGAAGCAACAGTAGAAGAAGAGTTGCCAAAAGATTTTGGTATCTATGATTTAAATCAATTCCTAAATGGATTAGGATTACATCAAAGTCCAGAGTTGGATTTTGAGAATGATGGTCATGTAGTCATCAGGGAAGGTAAAATGAGATCTAAGTATTTCTTTGCTGATCCTCAAGTTATTATTACTCCTCCAGATAAGGAGATTACTCTTCCTACTGAAGATGTTAAATTTGAATTGAGCACTCAACAGTTAGATAAATTGCTTAAGGCAGCAGGTATCTACCAACTTCCTGATCTTGCAGTCATAGGTGAAGCAGGTGTGGTTAAGTTATTAGTAAGAGATAAAAAGAATGATACTTCAAATGATTTTTCTGTTGTAGTTGGAGAGACAGACAAGAAGTTTACTTTCAATTTTAAAATTGAGAATATTAAGATTCTACCAGGCACTTATGAAGTGGTTGTGTCACAAAAATTATTGTCTAAATTTACCAATAAAGATTGTGATTTGTGCTATTATATAGCTCTAGAACCTGACTCTACTTTTGAATAATGAGATTAACTCAAGAGGTTATTGATAAGATTGCAATAGCAATGCAACACACCAAAATGAATGGTGAGGTGAATTGGAAAGATGGAGATGAGATTGATGTGTGTCTTGCTGGCACATTTGCTGGTGATAAATTTATTTCAATAATAAACAGAACACGTAGTAATACTACTAAAAAATGAAGCACATACTTTTTACTCTTAGGGGTTGTGATTCTAAGTTGCTTAATAGCAATCATCATATCAGAACTGGATTGATTAAAGCTTCAAGATTGAGTGGATCTAAAGTCATGGATGTTTCTACACATTGCTTTAGTCCTCAAGGAGTAACATCAATAGCTCTGCTTTCTGATTCACATATGTCAATTCATACATGGCCTGAAAAAGGTACAGCTGTGTGTGACATTTTTACATGTGGATCTAACACAACTCCTGAAAAGGGTGTAGAATACTTGAAGGAGTGGTTAAGTGCCACTGAAATTGAATCCCAAGAAATTATTCGTTCTCTATGAAAGAATTTGATTATGACCTTGATTACAAAGCTCTTGATTTTACAGACAAGGAAACTCGTAAACTTTATCGTATTGGAAGGGGAGAACAAGGAGTTCTATTGGTACGCCCTTATACTAACGATATTTGCGCTCATTGGAGATTCAAAACTCCTGATGAAGCAGTAGTTTCTAGTGATAAAATTTATAAGATGTATGAGGAATATAGAAGTGAACAAGATTTTATAGGCATGGATATGTGTCGTAAATTTCTTGAGATGGGATTTACTAGAGCAAGGAGATATGCAAATCATAATTCAGGTAAGAAGTATGATAGTGAGGGAAATGTAAGACCACAAGAACCAGACCATGCTACTAGTAAGTATGCACAATCTGCAGGTATCTTTAAGAAGATGAGAAATATAGTGGCAAAGAGTGATACTTATGTTAATATGAGAAAAGAGTGGAGATCATCTGAATGAATATTTTTGTTACTGATCCATCACCCTATGTGTCTGCTCAGGTGTTGCCTGACAAGCACATTGTCAAGATGCCACTAGAGACCTGTCAAATGCTTTCTATTGTGTGTTCTGATAAGTGGGGTCATGGTTATGGTGAGATACATCGTATCAATGGTGAACCATACAGAACAGACAGGGGTGCATTTCGTAATCATCCTTGCACAATATGGGCAAATGAATCACTTACTAATACATGGTGGTTAATTGCTCATGGTTTGGGATTATGTCAAGAGTATACTCACAGGTATGGTAAGGTTCATAGTTGTCAGAGTGCCATAGAAGAAGCAGCAAGTATTATCCCTCTTAGAAAACCAACCACACCAAAATCATTTACCTTTGCAGGTCCTGATCAATTCAAATATGACAAGACCATTGATATCTTTACAGCCTATAAAAGATATATTGCATCTAAACCTTGGGCTGCATCTAATTATTTACGTGACTCATCCAGAAAACCAGATTGGATCTAAATTATGAATGATGAATTTTTGTGGGTTGAAAAATACAGACCCAAAACAATTGAAGAATGTATTCTACCAGAAAATATTAAGAAGACTTTTCTAGACTTCCTAGATAAAGGTGAAGTGCCAAACCTTCTTCTTGCTGGTCCTGCTGGATGTGGCAAGACTACAGTAGCAAAGGCATTATGTAATCAATTAGGAGTAGATGTTTATGTCATTAATGGGTCAGATGAAGGCAGGTTTCTTGACACTGTTAGGAATAACGCCAAGAACTTCGCATCTACAGTCTCTCTTAGCAGCGAGTCAAAGCATAAAGTCATCATCATTGATGAAGCAGACAATACCACTCCCGACGTACAACTCCTTCTTAGAGCGAGTATTGAGGAGTTCTCCAACAACTGCAGATTCATTTTTACCTGCAATTACAAGAACAAAATCATTGAACCACTCCACAGCAGATGTGCAGTCATTGAGTTTGGGATCAGAGGAAAACAAAAGCAAGAAATCGCAACATGCTTTTTCAAGCGTCTTAACACAATATTGCAAAGAGAAAGAGTAGAAACTGATAAGAAAGTTTTAGCACAACTTATTAATAAACACTTTCCTGATTGGAGAAGAGTGTTGAATGAGTGTCAAAGATATTCTGTTGGTGGTAAAATAGATAGTGGTATTCTTGCTACATTTAGTGATGTTGCAGTCAATGATCTCATACAAAATTTAAAAGATAAAAACTTTACTGAAGTACGTAAGTGGGTAGTTGATAATTTAGACAATGATACTAGTGTATTGTTACGTCGCATTTATGATAATCTTTATTCATCCCTTGTCCCTAGTACCATTCCTGCTGCTGTTCTCATCATAGCTAAGTATCAATATCAAATTGCTTTTGTTGCAGACCAAGAGATAAACATGTTGGCATGTTTAACAGAAATAATGGTGGAGTGCAAGTTTAAATGAAGAAAGGATTAAAGACTCCTCTAAGGTATCCAGGTGGCAAGTCTAGAGCAGTCACTAAGATGGGTCAATACTTTCCTAACCTTAGGGATTATACTGAGTATAGAGAACCATTTCTAGGTGGTGGAAGTGTAGCAATATATGTTAGTCAGATGTATCCACATCTTAAGATTACTGTCAATGATCTTTATGAACCCTTAATGAACTTCTGGAGTAATCTTCAGATGTTTGGAACAGAGTTATATACAGAATTAAAGAATCTTAAAGTTACTAATTGTAATCAAGACTCTGCTAGATGTTTATTTGCAGAGATGAAGGATGTTATTAATGATAAAACAAAGACTGATTTGGAAAGAGCAGTTGCTTTTTATGTTGTAAATAAGTGTAGTTTCTCTGGTCTTACAGAGTCATCTTCTTTCTCAGCACAAGCAAGTGATTCTAACTTCTCTATGAGGGGTATAGAAAAGTTACCTGAATACTCAGAGATAATTTCTCATTGGCATATCAATCAGTATTCATATGAATATTGTTTTAGAACAGATGTGCATGATGGATTGTTTATGTACTTAGATCCTCCTTATGATATAAAGGATAATCTTTATGGACACAAGGGGTCTATGCACAAGAAATTTGATCATGATAAATTTGCTGAAGATTGCTCCAACAGTTCAATACCTCAGATGATTAGTTACAATTCTGATCAACTTATTAAGGATAGATTTAAGGATTGGGGTGCTAGTGAATTTGATCTTACTTACACTATGCGTTCTGTTGGTCAATACATGAGAGAACAAAAAGAAAGAAAAGAACTACTGCTACTTAATTATGGAACTGAAAGATTGGCTTAACTCTATCAACTTTAATAAGGAGGATTTGTCATATGATATAAAGACATACCCACCTTTTATTATCAATAGATGTTTATCAGGGTTTATTGATACTATAATGTACGCTAATGAAATGAATATCTATCATAACTTAGATAATGATATGCAATATTCATTTTATCTAAATAGTGTGAGGAAAAGGAAGAGATTCTCTCCTTGGCTCAGAAAAGATAAAGTCAATGATTTAGAATGTGTCAAACAGTATTATGGGTATAGTAATGAAAAAGCATCCCAAGCACTGAAAATTCTAGATAAACAACAACTGAACTTTATTAAACAAAGACTTGAAACTGGCGGAACACAATGACTACACAAGAACCACAGGTGAACTGGTCTCCTGAAATGATGGTTGAAGTTTCATTAAATGAACCTGATGATTTTTTAAAAGTTCGTGAAACATTAACTAGAATAGGAGTTGCATCTAGAAAGGAAAATAAATTATATCAAAGTTGTCATATCTTACATAAACAAGGTAGATATTATCTTGTGCATTTTAAAGAACTATTTGCATTAGATGGTAAGAAAGCAAATCTTACAGTCAATGATGTTCAGAGACGTAATCGCATAACTAAGTTACTATCTGATTGGGGATTGATTGGTATAGTGCAGGAGGATTCTGTTATGGATATTGCTCCTTTAAATCAAATTAAAGTTCTTTCATATAAAGATAAAGGTAATTGGATACTAGAACAGAAGTATAATATAGGTAAAAAGAATAAGGTGCAGGAAACCACACCTGAATAAAAAGACTTTCTTGTATAATTAGTATTGGATGCCTTAGGGGTCCACTATTAACTAAAGACGCTTACGGAGGTCTATTATGTTTGGTCCAAATTCACTTACGTTGTCTGTTCCAGAGACAGCAAAATACCTTGACACTATTCATAGAAATAGCATAGGTCTGGAAGATTGGATGAGAAGACTTGACAATGCTTTTGAAGCAGGAGATGTCAACTACCCACCATATAATCTTGTAAAAGAGACAGATACAAGATACAGACTGGAACTTGCTATTGCAGGATTCAACAAAGATGATGTTGAGGTTACTACAGAATCTAATAGATTATCAGTAGAAGGGAAACAACAAGATACTGGTACTGATGAGTATCTACACAGAGGATTAGCATCTAGAGCATTTACTAGAACATGGACTCTATCTGATGATGTTGAGGTTAGTGAGGTAGACTTTACAAATGGTCTTCTTACTGTTAGATTAAATAAGATAATACCAGAGCATCAGAAGAGAAAGGTGTATGAAATCTCAGATAAAAAAGTTAACTAAAGAAGAGATAGGGTACAAAACCACAGACAAAATACGTCAGATGTGGTTACTCAATCCACATGACCATCATCTTTTGTATGTAAGAGATGATGGTTCTTTTTATGGGTTCACCCATATGAAGGGAGAAGATCCAGAGGAGTGGTTTTGGGAAGCACATGGCATACAAACTGAGTTATTCCCACCAGAACCACCCAAGTCTAATCCACCAACAGAAGAGCAGATTGCACGTGCTCCACATCTCAATCAGTTAGAGAAATACTATGGTAAGGGTTGGAAACCTGAACCAGTTGAAGGGTTGGGAGATCACTACTAATGTTTGTTGTACCAGAATACACTTGCAAACATCCTATATTTCCTCATCACAATACTGTTGACCTAATGTATGATGCTATAAACAATGGATGTGAGAGAAAGGATTGGTATGTGTACCTTGATTTCATTAGTGAAAACCAATATGATTTTGGAGGAGGTTGACTGTTTGAGTTTTTATTGGTAAAATGTTATTAGGAATTATTATGTTATGACTGTAAAACTTGCTATTTTGAAATCAGGAGAGGATGTAGTTGCTGATATAAAAGAGATGGTGGTAGGAGAAGGTGATGATGCTAGGGTGGTTGGATATGTTCTGAATAAACCATGTGGAGTCAGTTTAAATAGTAAAAACATAAAGGTTGATGATGAAAGGGATACTTATCAACTCAAGTTGTTTCCTTGGTGTCCTTTAAGTAAGAATACCAAGATCCCAATTACAGCTGATTGGGTAGTTACTATAGTTGATCCAATTGATAAAATTACACAAATGTACACTAAAGAGGTATTAGAAGATGCAAGTGAAAATTCTAGTTCTGACCAGCAATCAGAATCTAATCAGTCAGATTGAGGAGGTTGCTCCTCTTGACATAGGAGATCCAAACTGCAAGTTGATTGAACCATTCATATTAAATGATGATGGCACTCTTTCTCCTTGGTTAATTGATGTTACTAATGACAATGAATTCATGATTTGTTCTGATAAAATATTAACATTAGTTGAAGCTAAACCTACATTATTAGAGAAATACCAAGACTTGATTAAATGAGATTTTACACTAATGTGCAATTGATTGGGAACAAGTTCCTAGTTCGTGGTTATGATAATGGTGAGCATGTTCAATTTAGGGATGATTATAGACCTACTTTATTTGTCCCTACAAAAAAAGAATCAAAATATAAAACCTTAGAAGGTGAACCTGTTGCCAGTATTCAACCTGGTTTTGTTAGAGATTGTAGAGAGTATTATAAGAAGTATCAAGATGTAGACAACTTTAAGATATATGGAAATGATAGATATGTGTCACAATACATATCTGATATGTATCCAGAGGATGAGATTAAGTTTGACATATCTAAGATTAGATTAGTAACTCTTGATATTGAGGTTAAGTCTGAGAATGGTTTCCCTGATCCAGAAACTGCAGATCAGGAAATTTTGCTAATCTCACTGCAGGATTATAATACTAAGCAGATTATAACTTGGGGTGTTAATCCATTTGACAATAAGCAGAAGAATGTAAATTATATTGAGTGTCCTAATGAATGGTCACTGCTTCAAAGGTTTATTGATTATTGGAATTCTAATATACCTGATGTGGTAACTGGATGGAACATACAGTATTATGATATCCCATATCTATCCAAGAGATTGAATAGAGTTCTTGGTGAGAAGGAGATGAAGAGATTATCTCCTTGGGGAATGAATACTGAAAATGAGATTTATATTAAGGGTAGGAGGCATCTCTATTATGATGTTGCTGGACTTACTCAATTAGATTACTTAGACTTATATAAGAAGTTTACCTACAAGGCACAAGAGTCCTATAGATTGGACTACATTGCAAAGGTAGAGTTGGGTCAGCAAAAGTTGGATCACTCTGAGTTTGACACCTTCAAAGATTTCTATACTAATGGGTGGCAAAAGTTTGTAGAATACAATATAATTGACGTAGAACTTGTTGACCGCTTGGAAGACAAGATGAAACTGATTGAACTAGCACTGACTATGGCATATGATGCCAAGGTTAATTTTGCAGATGTGTTCTTTCAGGTTAGAATGTGGGACACTATCATTTACAATTATTTGAAGAAGAGGAATATTGTTATTCCTCCTAAAGATAGGTCTGAAAAAAATGACAGATATGCAGGTGCTTATGTCAAGGAACCAATTCCAGGAAAGTATGATTGGGTGGTCAGTTTTGATCTCAATAGTCTGTATCCTCATCTTATTATGCAATATAATATCAGTCCAGAAACCCTCAGGGAGGCTAGACATCCCAGTGCGAGCGTTGAAGGGTTCTTAAATGAGGAGGTTAAGATTGATGGGGATTATGCAGTTTGTGCAAATGGAGCGCAATACAGGAAAGATGTGCGTGGATTCTTGCCTGAACTTATGGATAAGATGTACCAAGAGAGGGTCATATTCAAAAAGAGAATGCTCAAGGCTAAGCAGGAATATGAGAATAAACCTTCAAAGGCACTGGAGAAGGAGATTGCTAGGTGTAACAACATACAAATGGCAAAGAAGATATCTCTTAACTCTGCTTATGGTGCTATTGGTAATCAGTATTTCAGGTATTACAAACTTGCCAATGCAGAAGCTATCACTTTGTCTGGACAAGTATCCATACGCTGGATAGAAAATAAAATGAATGAGAAGATCAATAAGATCTTAAAAACAAGTGAGGTTGATTATGTTATTGCTTCAGATACTGATTCCATCTACCTTAATTTGGGTCCTCTGGTTGAGCGTGTATACGAAGGACGAGAGAAAACTAATCAGAATGTTGTTGGGTTCCTTAACAAGGTGTGTGAGAATGAATTTGAGCCTTTTATTGAAGGTGCTTATGAAACGCTGGCCAGGTATCTAAATGCTTATGAGCAGAAGATGTTCATGAAGAGGGAGAACATTGCTGAGAGGGGTATCTGGACTGCTAAGAAGAGATACATCTTGAATGTATGGGATAGTGAAGGTGTCAGGTATGATGAACCCAAACTTAAGATGATGGGTATTGAAGCAGTTAAGTCTTCTACACCTGCCCCATGTAGGAAAATGATTAAGGATGGTCTTAAGATTATGATGAGTGGAACAGAGGAGGATGTAATTAAGTTTATTGATAATGCTAGAAAGGAATTCAAGTCACTTCCTCCAGAAGATATTGCTTTTCCTAGAACAGTATCAGATGTAAAAAAATATAAAGCACACTCTACAATATATGGTAAAGGAACTCCCATACATGCAAGAGGTGCTCTCCTTTTCAATCATTATATAACAGAAAATAAATTGAATAATAAATATTCACTCATTCAGAATGGTGAAAAAATTAAGTTCTGTTATCTAAAAAAACCAAATGTCATTCATGAGAATGTAATATCATTCATTCAGGATTTTCCTAGAGAACTTGGACTTGACAAGTATGTAGATTATGATCTACAATTTGAGAAATCTTTCCTAGAACCACTCAAGATTATTCTTGATGCAATAGGATGGAATGTGGAGAAAACTGTTAATTTGGAATTATTCTTTGGTTGATATGGACTTTTTA
>Ga0208666_1000452_pt1 | contig 19528 bp, 24 predicted proteins | sample 5B_taG_FD_184078 | JGI IMG/M metagenome (GOLD analysis project Ga0208666, IMG submission 184078) | Marine viral communities from the Subarctic Pacific Ocean - 5B_ETSP_OMZ_AT15132_CsCl metaG (SPAdes) (version 2) | ecosystem: Environmental > Aquatic > Marine > Oceanic | place: Pacific Ocean...
CAATCTTTAATAGCAAACCAAAGTTCAGCGCGTAGGTTTAAATAGTTTTTTCTAGTAGCTGGTGCTTCTGCTACATTAACCCCTCTAACGGGTAAGTTTTGTTCTGCAAGCCTGTCAACCACACCACTACCAAGACCAATGACATCAATTAATATTTCGCTTGGTTGTTCTAATGCTGTGCAATCATCGTATAAATTTTTAACTGCACCGCATAATTGCATTAAATCCATTGATTTAAAAGTCTTAATTTCAAAGACAGTATTACCTTGTCTTATGCATAGCGCAGAGTTGTCGCCACCAAAACGAGCTACATCCAACCCCCACACAATAGGTGCTTTGGCGGTTAGCGATACATCTCTATCTATAGCAGCTCTTGCTAACTCTATTGGTACTACTGAATCATCATCGGCATTTGGAAACTCTCCCAACACCTCTACTCTTGCAACGGTTGAATCTTCACCATATTGTTCTAGCATGGTCTGAAACAGCTTTTGATCTGTTCCCTCTACAGTCCTGGAGTCAATTTGTTTTAGATTCCAGAACTTACGCTTAGAGGTAAAGCTCTCGTAAAACGGCCCAGTATTTCTTCTTGGGTTAGAAAAGGTAAACCAAAAACGGTTTTCGGTGGGTTCTGAGAAGAAACCCTCTGATACGCTGTAGATAGGAGCGGGAATACCCGATGCTTCATCCATTATCAAACATACTCCGTAAGATGAGTGGATGCCTGCAAACGCATCTGGGTTTTCCTCACTCCATAACTGTGCTTGGGCGTAATAGTAACCAGTATCGATTTTTAGGTCGCGTTTTAGTGCTTCTTCAAACCAACCATCTGGTTTTATAGTGGTTGCGGTTTTAGTAAACCAATGATTGTTTATGGATAGGGTTAGCCATTTGCCTAGTTCCGCCCATGTTCTTGAACGAAGCTGTTGTTCGGTGTTGGCGGTAACGATAATTGTAGAACCAAGTCTGGTTGATAGCATCCAAAGTATTAACCAGGCAACTAAGGCGGACTTTCCTATTCCACGACCACTTGCTACAGCAAGTCTAAACATCTCTGGCGTTACTACACCTTGGTTTCTTTGTATATGGGTTGTTAAATCTTTTAAAATTTTTTCCTGCCACTTACGAGGGCCAGTAAATTCTTCGAGGGGGGTGTCTTTTTCTCCCCAAGGGAAGATAAATTTGACAAAGTTATACGGATCATCCGCTACTTGTGGCGACCAAATTTCGGTCATTAGTTCTTTTTCTGCTTCAGCTCCGTATTTCATAGATGCCTTGTGTTATTACCTCTGAATATTGTATCAAAAAAAATTAAAAAATTTTAGTTCTACAGTTACATATACAATACCCGCGCCGAAAAATGTAAGGGGGGGTTAATCGTTTTATATCGGAGCATGATATTCAGATTATGGGCAACCCTTACCGCCAGTAATAACTAGCTGCCCGATTTGGTGTCTTTGTTTTTGTTAGTCTGATTGTCTACCAGGTTGTTCTTCTCTTTATGTGTTGATTTAACAGCGTTTATAACGCGTGGTTTTTGTTTTGTCGCATATATGTCGCCAAGTCTATCCTTTGCGCCAGTCAACACCTGGTTTAGATCAATCGTTGCGTGGACATTCTCAACCCTGTCCTTCCATATTTTAGGATCTTGGTTTTTTAAATAGAAGATTTGGGCCACGACTGAGTTCTTCTCAGTAGCCGATTCAAATAATGCATTAGTAACTTGTGCCAAACCACGAGCCTTGCCCTTTTTAATAGACTCTTCAAAATCTTCAGAACGTTTACGGTTACGATCAATAGTATTCCAAGAAACGCCTAAGGCACGGGCAATTTGAGTAGTACCAAGTCCACGACTGGCGAGGTTTTCTACTTGCTCTAAATCTATTTTAATTGGCTTTCTACCTGATTTTTTTGGCAGTTTTTGTTCTTTTATTGCTGTTTTTTGTTCCATAATTGATATTTTTTATGCTTTATAAACCCTTATATTACAGTATTTGTTAAAAAACTTTAATATATTTGCCCTAAATACTTGATATATAAGTATTATTTGGTATTATATAGTAATGTTAATCAATACTTTAGGAGGTAACTAACATGAATATGACTATGACTGATTATGATTTTGTAAACCAATGGCCGCAAAGTCGTAATAATAATTTTAGCAGGGAAGGCCTGTTTGCATTGTATGACCATTTAACAGAAATGGAGAATGATTGCGACATTCATATTGAATATGACCCTGTTGTATTTTGTTGTGTATATTCAGAATATGACAACATATTAGAAGCTGTATCAGAATATGATGGTTTTAATACTGTAGAAGATTTTCAAGGACATACTACAGTTATTGAAATACCAAATACAAATAGATTAATTATTCAGAACTTTTAGGAGGTAACAGCATGAACTACACAATAAAAGTAAATGTATCAAATACTTGGTTTATTAGATGCAGTACCAATAATTTTAAATTTGCTATACAGCAAGCTGACAAGATGCGTAAACAAGGTTTTAAAGTTAAATTAAAGTTAAATTTATAAGGGAGCAAAACCAATGAACAAGATTGACCGCAACAAAATACCGCCACACTTACGCCACCTATCAGACAAGGCGTTAAATGGTTTGTTTTATATATTTAGGAAAAGCATTTAATGGTTAGAGTACAAATACAAGGAACTACGATCTTCGGCTATGTTCAAGAGAATTACAAAGAATCTAAACTGCCCAAGATTGCGTTCCTGGATGAAGAGACCAACATGATTAAAAGGGTAAATAAAAGATTAATTAAAACCGCTTACCCAAAAGATAGATGGCCAACATGAACATAGAATTATTATCAGCTCTAGCCCTATTCTTTTTAATGGCTTTTGCTTTTTTTACAGAACAATGAAAGTCGGAAAGTAACTCCTTAATTGCTGTATAGTAATTATTCTTTTCGGCTTTCCTCTTCCAACATAACCCCCAAGCCAACCAGTAAGAAATGCTTATACTGAACACCTGCTTTTAAACTTCGCAATACTTTCCTCTCCCCATCAATAGCACACCATAAAATATTTAGATCCATTAACTTTTGTATGCCCTTACTAACTGTGTGTCTATGCATCCCTATCATCAATGCCAGGTAAGTAACCGCATCATGCGAACTAAAGTCCTGAGCTGAATACCGCTCACACAACGCATACAAGATGAGCTTCTCCCTCGTTTTTAGATCCTTCCTACCTAAATGCTGTTTATACCATTTCCAAACTACCTTTTTTAGTTTGGAATAACTACGATACTTACCCGCTAATCCGTAATTAATTAATCCAGACTTCTCCGCATCCTCAATACCCTCTACTACTAACCACCATTTATGTTCTTTCAACTAAGCAACCTCCTTTAGACTAACCTGCCTTTTTTCAAAATAATCATCTAATAACTGAATCCCCGTTTTGCTAACCGCAAAAACCCTTTTTCGCTTATCCTCTCCAACACTCTTACTCATATAACCAAGTCTTACAAAATCATCTAATACATAACCAATCGTTGACCTACTGCCTAAGTTACCAGGTAACAGCTGAATCAACCTTTCAAAATTTAACCTCTTACCGCTTAACTGTGCAATACCAACTTCCAACACAATAAAAAAATGTATTGGAGTAGACTGACAAAAAGACATAAACCCCCTCTTCCTTCTATTACTATAGGCAATATCCCTTAATGCGATCATCCTATCCCTTAATTGTTTCATACTTCCTCACTTTCCCGAAAAATATAGTAATGCTTAACTAACCTTTCAACCTTACTACATAAAAATTTTTACTCTTTTCCTCCTTGCCTGGAGAGATGGCCTTTAGGCCACTCTCTCTATTAGTTTAGTTTAGGATATTTGTAAGGGCATATATACGATTATCGTATATACGGGTGTACGATAATCGTATATACGGGTGTACGATTACTTTTGTTTCTTTTTCTTCTTTTTCTTAAATATCCTATCCCAATTTGCGTTAAATACTTCCTTTGGTACTTGTCTTTTTCTTTGGTCTGATCCCTTACTCATGGTTTAATTATTTCTAAATTAACAAACATACCCGCTTGGTCTTTTATGCGTTGTTCTGCTAATTCTATATATTCTTCATTCAACTCTAATAAAACTGCATCACGATTATGGCTTACTGCAACAATACCTGTTGTGCCACTACCAGCAAACGGATCTAAAACTGTACCAGGTTTTGTTTCATTAGTTTTGCAATCGCATTGTTTTTGTAATCCTAAGTCTATTGGTGGATTTTCTCTATTATATTTATCTAATACTCCACCAATTTTTCTATCATCTAAACCACTTCTTTTGTTTCTCTCTACTTCTAATGGCTTTGGTTGTTGCATAACTCGTTTATAAGGTTTACCACAATCAATACATATTTTTTCAGGACAACCAGCTAATACACATGGCTCTATTAAATCCATTGGGAATGTTGCAAAGTGAGCTCCTTTAAATGGTTTAGTAGTTACAGTCCAAACTGATCTTTTATTTCTTTTTTGATATTTTTTTTGTTGTGCTTTAATCAATCCCTGTTTTGTTTCGCTAAAAGGTTGATCTGTTCCCTTTTGAGGTACTTTATTACCAGCAGCTCTGTCTTTTGCTACAGCATCCTCTTTAATCGCTTCATTATCAAAATAATACTTAGGACTTTTACTTAATAAAAATATATATTCATGTGCCTTAGTGCATCTATCTTTAATACTTTCAGGCATAGGATTTGGTTTGTGCCAAATAATATCTTGTCTTAAATACCACCCATCTAGTTGTAGTGCTAATGCTACTCGCCAAGGTATGCCACCAAGTTGTTTATTTTTTAAAAAACTATCACCAAGATTTAGCCAAACAGTTCCGTCATCACGCAATACTCTTTTTACCTCTCTAAAAACTTTAACCAAGTTATCAACAAATTCTTCTGGTGTATCTTCCATACCAAGTTGTTTTTCTTCTCCATTGTAATCACGCAATCCCCAATAAGGTGGACTTGTTACACAAGTATTTATGCTTTGCTCATCTAGTTTCTTTAACGACTCTATGCAGTCGCCTTGCAGTATTTGTATTTTAATCTCCTTTCTCCATGTTCCTTAAAATGTGCGTAATAACTTCAATAGTCCAGCCGTTGCCAAGCATTTTATATCTTTGGGTATTGCTTACATGGTTTGTATAATTATCTGGTACTGTTTGTAATCGTTCACACTCAACAGGTGTTAGCTTGCGCCAGTAGACCTCTTGTTCTTCATTTGAATGTTCGTATCGCATATAGTCATAGTTTGCAGCTGTAAGACAATTACTCTTGTCTTTCATGTTTCTTCCTCTTCTGGTTTTAGAGTTTGGGAAGGTCATATCAAAACAATCTCCATCTTCAATAGTGGTATAACCTTTTTTCGTTGCTTCTTTTATGGTTAGTTGTTTCTTTTCTTTGTCTACAGATATGGTTTCTATTTTATGTGATTTATCATTTTGATTGTAAACATAATCAACATTGTTCGGTAAGTTATTTATATCATCAACTTTTACCATAGTTTTTTCATGTTTTGCTTTACTTCTTCTTGGCCTTGCTGCTGGATAAGAGGCTGTTAGAGCATAAGATTTATTTTCTTTGTTAGATATGGTTTCTGGTTTATCAGTTGGTATCATTGTTCTTTGTTTTCTTTGTAGACTATTCCATGCTACAGCACCATTATAAGATGCAGTTAGGGCATAACTTTTACCCTGCTTATTAGTCATTCTATCTAAATTATTATCCGGATTAGTTTCCAATATATCCCTTAAAACTATACCTCTTTGTTCGGGCTGCTCTATGCCTGGAATGTTAGTCCAATAATATCTAACCCTGTTTTGTGCTGATACTAATGCTGAATTTATACAGATAGGCTCAACACCCATGTATTCAGATATAACATCTAAGTATTCTTTTTTCATTCGCACATTTTCTAATAAAAAATATTTAGGTTTAAGATGTTTGACTGCCCTCCAAAAACAAAAAAACAATGCACTTCTAGGATCATCAAAAGCGAGCTGCTTACCAGCAAAACTAAAACCCTGACACGGACTGCCACCCATAATTAAATCAATTTGTGGTAACTCATCATAGTTAATCTTTGTTACATCTCCAATTTGTATAATATCTGGATAGTTAGCTTCACTAACCTGCATCGCATACTTATCTATTTCACTAGAATAGTAATTATCTACTTTTATTCCCAGTCGATCTAAAGCAATACGACCACAACTCATGCCATCAAACAGGCTTAATACATTCATTCTCCTTTCTCCTTAGTCCCAATCAAAGGACTTGTTTTTTTCTAATATTTCTAATACTGCACCTTTTCTGACTAAGGTTTTTGTGCCGTAGTCTACATTTCCAGAATTAGACTTAACTAATGATGCCTTAACAACGGACATTCTATCAACCTCAATGCCTTGTTCTAAACATATCTTTTCACAAGTGTCTTTATCCGCTAACCACATGGCAATCGCGAATCTTACGCTGTCAGTTATGCTTGATGCACCACGTATCTCGGCACGATGCGAAAGTGCATCATCTGAATCATTTGTTAAGGCAGTTTTACTTAAATGATGTACTGTAAGCGTTGTAACACCAAGTCTCGCACTTATATTTGCACAATAACTACCCCATAACTGACCAACTTCGTTAGAGCTGGATATGTTTCCCGTTGTAAATGCTTGTAATGGATCAAAACAAACAAACTTTAAATTTGGTATGGTTTTTAATTCTTCTACTAACTCTTGTGCTTGTGAGGTAACGCCTTCTTCTCGCAAAAGTATCATTGGCTCTTTTTGTTCTGGTATTGGGAATACATAGACATCATATTGTGATTTAAACCTCTCGCCACTGGGATCTAAACTCTCAATCCTTCTATGTACTTCGTTTAAATCATCCTCTGCGGCAAAGATAACGCTACTACCTTTTTGCATAATGGGTTTACCCCACCAATTACCACCCGTTGCAACACCTAACGCTAACTGAATCATGGATAAAGACTTACCAACACCACCAACCGCCGCAATAATGCCAGGTTTTGCCAATGGTATAAAACTATCCACCAACCACTCTATTGGCTTTGGTGCTTCAACCAAATTACGAATAGCGTACTGCCTAATATTAAACTTTGATTCTAATAACTCTAACTCAACCTGGTCTATGCCCTGTTGCAGATGTAAGTCATTAAAATCGCCTATGATGGATGGTAGTCTAACAATGCTATTGCTAACCGCAGTAGCAACCTCATTCGCACACTTTTGGCCTACTCCAGACTCATCATTATCTAAACAAAGGACAAATCTTGTATTTATACCCATAGAACGCAGTCTAGTAAGCGCAGATAAACAGAAATTAGCAGAGAATACCACGCAAACGGCCAGACCAAGTGATGCAATAGAAGAGCCTGTAGCGTAACCCTCAACTATATATAAATTATCTAAGTTATTAAGTTCGTTTGGCTTGCAATTTATTAAAAAAATATTTCCCTTAACTTCGCCACCAGAAGCAAACTTTTTATCTCCGTTTGGATAAATATATTGCAATGATCGTAATTCTGTTTCTAATTGTCTGTTGTTGTTTTGTAATGCGTGTACTGGTATCAATAGATTTTTATTGATTGTTTTTAATCCGTAGTTTTTAACTTGTTTGTTGGTTAGATACTGATGTTCTGTAACTTCGTTTGCACTTGCAAACTTTTCTTTTGCATATTGGCTTACTTGTTCGTGCTGTATCTTCTTTGCTTCTTCTCGCCTTTGTTGTGCTTCATCTAGTTTTGTTTGTAAGTCTCGCTTTTGTTCAGCAGACATATCGTTAGGGTTATAAGAAGTAAACTTACCCTCAAAGGTGGTACGCCAGTTACCAAAGATACAAACAAAATGATTGTCTAACTGGTTATAAACATAATAACCGCTTCTTTCTCCACCTTTATCTGGTCTATGGTTTTGTCCTGCACTCACAGGCACTCTAACCAATGCTCCAGTCGTGTCTAAATAATCAATCAGCAATCCATGTGATTGCATTTCTTTAATTAAATCAGCGTTTGATTTACTGGTATTAGTAAACGCAAAGTTCTTGTCTAATACGACACCTTGTTTGCCAAAGAATTGTGTTAAATCACTCATCTGCTTGTGCCTGAGAATTAACTAAATAACTAGACACAAGTTTTCTTACAAAACTAACCCTATCTTCTTTATCCCATTGATGCAGAACATAAGATCCGTTCTTCTTTGATAATTCTATATACCTTGATTTAGCATCACTTAATGCTACTGCTAATAACTCTTCATTAATTTGTGCGTAGTTTTGAATATGCTCCATTCTTCTACCTTCTCCAATAAGTTTGAGATGCTCCATTGAGCAAGCTCCTTTAATCTTTCCATTTTTTATGTGTAATAAACCAGAGGCAAGTCCATGACAGTATGAGCATAAACTTGGCCTCTTATTCTTAACATCATTAGAAAGGCATATCTGATTCATTCTCTGCATCAGGTGGGAAGATTTCATCTTCATCTACAACTGGTTTTGGTTTTTCGCCTGGCTTTGTAGCCTCTGACCAACCTTTACCAAAGTTATCTTGTATTTCTAAATAACCCTTTTCGCCATAAACAAGTTCAACATTGACCTTTTTGTTTACAAGCTCATCAGTATCTTTAATGGTTGTTACACCCATAGCGTTAAACATTAATGCTAATGATTGTTTGCCTATCTCTACTGCTTTGGTGCTAGTGTCGTGAGCCATAGTAAACGCATGGCTTACGCTAACAATCTCTCCCTCAACATCAAACAAAATCTTTAATGCTTTCCATCCGTTAGCACCTTCAATCATGTCTGAGCCTTTATACTCTAGGTTATACCTACCAGGTTTTATCTTTTCTCCACCGCTAGAGCCATCAACCCCAGCTTCTATATTAAATTCTGTTATATCCATTTTTTTTCTCCATAAAATACAACTGTTAAAATTAATGATTATCCAGGATCGTACTCTTCATAATCATTTGCCCGATCTATTTCTTCATCAAGCGCACCAACAACCTCATTAAGAACTTTGTTTGCGCCTACGGGTAGAATAAGATCATCTTCCCCGTTTTTTTCAATGCAAGCCTCAACCAATACAACAGCTTTACGCATAAAATATATTAGTGTTTCTTGTTCTGTCGCCATTACTTTTTAGATATAAGTTTGCCAATCTCAGTCCATGTCTTTTCAGCTCTAACAATAAAGTCATCGCCCTCTTCAACAACTGGTATCTCTTCTGGTAAACCATATCTATTTTTTGCAACCGCAGCTGGAGATTCAGTCGTAACTAAAACCCTACCCGATTGAACAGTCTTACTTGTCAAACCTTTATTACCTTGCACTTTAACAGTACCTTTTTTGTAATTAAGGAATAGACACATATCACTAGCCTCTAAACATAATGCAGATGCGTGCTTATTTAATTTAAGCTCATGCCTGTCGTATGCTTCTGTAGATGGATCGTGGAACGCTTTTATTTGGTTATGAGCAATTAAAATAATTCTCATCTTCTTCTCGTTCCTTAATCTGTTGACCATATCAAGTATTTCTCGCCAATACTTCAATGCCTCAACATAACCACGACCATAGCCAAATGATTCTATGCTGGCTTGTTTGTGTGTTTCACAGGTCTTTGCAAATATTAATGGTTCTAACCAATCTAAACTATCAATAACCAAAGAATTATATTCAAGCTCATCAGCATCAACTAGGGACTTTAGATAACCATAAAAAGTATCGTAATCTTTTGCTAATGGGAAATGTGATATATCTCTGTTGTTGGTTAGTATTCCTAACCCCTCTTCAGTCTGCAAAACAATAGGATTTTTAGATCCTACAGCAAGCGTTGTTTTACCCAAACCACTAGGGCCATAGACAATAACAATGCTTGGTTTTGCTTTTGCTTTCGTTTGTATTGCTGCTAAAGACATTAGTTTATCTCCTTAGTAACGCCTTCTATCTTCGTTGGCTTTTTGTAAGGCGGTAATTCTGCCTCTAGTTTCTCTATTGTGTTAGAAATATTTTTTCTAATTGATTCCATGTGATGTTTTGTTTTCATCGCAAGTAAATATGCTTCTATTAGCTGTTTCTCAGCACCAAGATCTTGACTAATTTCCTCAACCAAAGGTCTTGTCTTGTCATTCAAGTCTCTTTCAAATATCTCTCTAGTGTTTCCATCTTTGTCTTGAAAACTTAATAGAGGTTTCTCTTCTTTATTTTCATTTACCATTTTAATCCTCCTTCAGATTTTTGTAGGTATTACATTCTGATTTGTAGGCACAAAACCTACACCATTCTCCTGCATTAAAACCAGGCGATTCACTCATCGCCTCATCACACGCAGGCTTTAAGATATTAAAACCCCAATCTACTAGATCGACAGCTTGAATATCAAAACTTCTTATCTGGCCATCTCTATGCCAGGCTTTTTTGTTTGGTTGTACGATTGTCATTTCTATGACTGTATCTTCGTTACCGTATCTGCTGAGAGCAAATAAAGAGTAACACATTAATTGTTCGTTTAGGATTACATTGACTGGCCAACCACCTGTTTTAAAATCTATGACCGCCATTCTGTTGCCCTCGCCAAGTATTAGCGCATCAACAGTACCAAATATATCTTCATGGATTTCTGGTGCTTGCCCTCTCTCTTCTATTAGTAGCTTACCGTTTAGTTCTTCTTTTCTTTGGGAAACATAGTCAACATAAGTGTCAGCCATTTTGATGTCATCTTCAGTAATAGTAAAACCAAAGCCATCAACTTCACATTCTTTGCCTAACCAATAGTCAGATAGCGTAATGCCATCTAGTCTATTCTTTAATCTCATCTCAACCATTTCGTGTATTTGTGTACCTCTCGCTGCCGCTATGTTTGACTTCCTATCTGCCTCTGCATTTATCTTTGCGGAAGCTGGACACCTGATAACCCTATTAATGCTACTAGGTGGTAAAACAGAGTGCGACACACTAAATCCCAGACCTAAAGCTCTACTTTAGATTCTTCTTCTATTTTTAAAATATCATCCAGATCATATCTTATCTGGCCATCAATCTTTGTATATGATGGGCCTTTGTTTAATGATCTATTGTTTGCTAATGTTTGTGGACTTTTCTTCCAACGCTGTGCTAATTCTTTTTGCGTCAGAAATACCTTGTTATTATTCATGTGAGTTCCTATTCTTTACCTATTGTGATATTCTACTATGACTAAATTTAATAAAGCAAGTATCTGAACAAAAATAATATAAATATTATTCAGAAAAACTTTGCAGAAAAATTACAATTAAAATTTATAATTAATTTGGAGGAACTTAATGAGTATAGATGCAACACCAGAAGAATGGGATAGGGCTGTGCGTGCAACACAAAAACAAATAGGTGGAGATCACTACAAAGATAAAGGTATTCAACCTTTAGAGTATGCGTATAGTAATGGACTAACACCTAACTTAACCAATGTCGTTAAGTATGTAACCAGGAATAAAGAAGATAGAGTAAAAGACTTACTCAAAGCAAGACACTACATAGAACTAGAATTAGAAATGGTTTATGGTGTAGATCCCGAAGGCAATGCCTACGACTAATTAGACATAGTTATCTTCTGCATATAGTTTCCAACCTTTTGCATATTCTCTTTTGCAATATGCTCTCTTTGTTTTCTATATCTCTCTGTTGCCCTAATAGTCTTATGGCCCATTAACTCTTTTACATCTTCTAACTTCATAGTTTCGCCAGCCATAGTTCCGTAATTATGTCTGAGATCGTGCAAGGTTACATCTGGACAACCAGCAGCTTTTCTTATCTTGTTCCACAAATGCCAAGGGTATTTGACACCAAGTATGGTTTCATTGTTTCTGTCGCATGAGTTAATAATAGCCATAGCTTGATTGTTTAAATGTATGACTCTTGGCTTACCTTGATAGTCTGTCTTATGGTTTTGTAGTATTAACTTGTTGCCATCTAGGTCAGACCACTTGGCTGATCCTATCTCACTCTTACACCTGCCACCAGTTAGCATACATAACCGTATGTACTTAATTGATTTGATGTTCTTAGGGTTAGACCTTGCCTCTATGATGTTAAGCTGTTTGTTTATCTCTGCAAACTCTACATCGGTTAATGGTCGGTTTCTCTCAAACTCTGGATTCTTCTTTACATACTTGGCTGGATTGTATTGCACCAAGGACAGTCTGATTGCGTGTTCAAATACAGAGCTAATTAAACCAACAACTCTATTAGCTTGATACTTACCACGCTTACTTACTTTGATATGTAACCTGGTAATGTCTCCTGTTTCAATATCTTCTAGCTTCATGTTACCAATGCTAGATGCAACATCTTTATTCCAAGATGCTCTGGTATCTCCGACTATCTTGCCATCCTTAACATAGACACACTTGCGTTTACTGTCTAACAGCTCTTGCAGTTTGTATTCAAATGCTTGGTTAAGTGTTTCTGCTTTCTTCTTTTCCAACGGATCTATACCTTGTGCTACATCGCCAAGTATTTGTTGTGCTTTGTTTCTAGCTACATTGATTGGTATATCTATAGAACCAATGGTTAGTTCTCTCTTCTTACCATTGATGCGATAGATAACTCTGTATGCTTTATCTGTAATTAATAAATTATTAACTTTAGTGTCTCTTCTATATCTCGCCATACTACCCACCTCCATGAGTCGCGTATTTGTCGCGTTTGTTTATAAAATGTTTGTGAACATTTATTACCTATTAGTAAGATTATAGTATTAGTTTTGCAAGAAAAACAAGGGAAACAAACAAATAAAGTATTATGCGTTATTGTTTGTGAATAGGTGAAACTATGTTGCGCTACCAGGCTGCGCTACTCCCCGACACGGTAAAAAACACAGCAAATCAGCCAAATAATATAATTTATTATTAGCTAGTCGCGTATTTGTCGAAGGGATTAATATAGGAGTTTACTGATATTGCAAATAAATTATTGATTCAGTAGTTGATCTTCTACCAATGGCACGGCTGGTTGAGCTGCTAACATTCCTGGTGTTAAACCCTCTGGTAATGTTTGCATGGATTTTGGTAAAAACTCTTTGAATCTGTTTATAAGCTCTTTGGCTTTTGATTTGTTTGATAGTGTTGCATCCTTTACTAATTGTTTATTAAATGGAATTGATAAAAATTTGTTTACTGAATATAAAAGTCCTAGTCCTGTAATTCCAGATCCAGCACCAGTTGCACCAACAATTACTCCTGGGCCAATGTTAGAAGCGGCTCTCAAAGCACCAGACCTCATTATAAATGTGTTTACATCTGGTAAAACTTCTGGGAATTGTTTTAATGCTCCTAAAAAGTTTGATAAATCTTTAACACTTGTATTTTTATATGTTTTTAATAGTTCTTCTGTTGCTTCATATTTTAAACTGCCAGGATTTGATAAACCAAGTTCATCAAATAATTTATTAAAATCTCCGCCATCTAATTTAATATATTTTTTAAATAAATCATCTAAATAATTACCAGCTAATTTATTTACATTGTCATCTCCAATTAATGTTCTTAATTCTTTGACTGCTTCTGGACTTTTGTTTTGACCAAATGTTCTGCTATATAAATCTTCTATTCGTGCTGTGGGAGGTCTGCCGATACCAGGTCGTAATGCACCTCTACCCAATGCTTTTTGGAATTCTTTACCAGTTTTGTTTTCAACTTTTTGCATAAATTCTTTAAACATTTTATCACCAGCAGAATATAAACGACCAGCTTGATCTGATGGATTTCTAAGTTGTTTTTTCATTGTATCAAGCAAAGCATTTGCTGTTCTAAAAGCATAATTATTAGGAACATCGGCTTTTGCAGGATCATATTTTTTTGATAAATCAGTAAATCTTGTGTCTAGCGCCTTGACATCATTAAACGCAATTTTATTACCTTTATTTAATTTTAATTCATCTAATAAATCTACAATTTCTTTAGGTGCATCTGTAAATTTGCTTGGAGAAGTAACCCTGTTTGCTGTATTTGCCAAAGGTGTCATGTCAAAAAATGCACCTTTACCTTTATTTAAAGAATCTGCTTTTTGATAAATTTTTGTATAAGACTTTCTCCATGTATTAAAATTTTCTAATCCAACTTCTTTAATTAAATCTGATCTTTCAGATTCAGTTAATGGTTTTAGTTTTGCAGATGGCGATATTCTTTTGTCTAGTGCTTTATTGACTTGTGAAAAAACTTGTTCAAGTTGTTTTCTACCAGGATTACCAACTAAAGGCATCCTGCTAGTTAAATTATAAGCACCTTGCATTAATGGATTTGATGAGGCCTGACCTAGAGATAGCTCAATACCTTCGCCACCCAATATTTTTGCTTTTTGTACTGCATCATCAGTTATGCCAAGACCTTTTTCAACAAGACCAACGCCTTTGTCAGAGCTTGGTATTGCTGATTTAACTTTATCAGATACTTTTTGTCCACCTTGAATAATTTTTCTTATTGCTGGAGATATTGTTCTACCCACAATAGGAACTGCTGCTGTTAATCCAGCATCAATCGTTCCTGTTATTGCTGCATCTGTTAATCTTTGTTTACCAGTTGGTGCTGGCATATCAGGAGCTAATAAATCACCTAAAAAATCAGTAGCTAAAGAACCTGTACCAGATCCACCAAACGCTCCTGCAACAGCACCAGGCGGCCCACCAACAAGCGCACCACCGATAGCTCCACCAATACCGCCTATAACTTCTAGTGTTGGTTCAACCCATTTAGGTAGTCTGCCAGGATAATCATTTGCTCCAATTAAACCTAATTGAATACCAGCTTCTCTTGTTTTTGCATAATAAGTTTTAGCATCAATTTTTCCTTCTCTGAGCAAGCGAGAACCATCAGCTTTTAATTCATTAAAAACCTTTTGATTGTTTTCTTTGTTTTCAATTTCTTGAAAAATAGGATCAGCCATTTTTAACCGCCAGTATAAAATGAGTCATAAGAACCAAATGATTTTTCATTAGATGATGTTTCACTAGAATTTTTGCTAAGAGCATTTATTCCTACATCTAAATCTTTAACAACTGATTGAATGTCTTTATATTGCTCTTGAACCTCAATTAATTCATCTTCTTTGTATACATTGCTTTGTATTTTAGATTCCATTTCTGCAAGACCTTCTTTTAAAACTCTTCTTACCTCTTGATATTTTTGTTTAGCTTCAAGCTCTGTTAAATATGATCCTTGGGGTAAAAGTGCATCAATTCTTACATTTAGATAAACGCTTGGCCTTCCAGAATATTCGCTTAAAAACTTTTCTCTAACTCTTTCATTTAAAGTATTTCTTGCAGCATTTGCAGAAGTTGTAATAGGAGCAATTTGAATAGGAGATACAGGGCCTAAATATTTGGCCGCTGCTCCTTTAACAGTATCTACTACACCAAAAGCAGCATCAAGATTTTTTAAACCATCTGATACATTTTCTTTACTATCAAGAACCTCAGCATCTAATTGTTCTATAGTTTTTTTATTAGAACCTTGATCTCGCAAAGCTAAAATATCTTTTGCTTCCATACCAGCATTTGTAAATAAATTAATTTCTCTTTCGCTAAATCCTGCATTTTCTAAACCTTTTATCTTTCTTAATTCTTCTAACCCTGCTGCTTCAGCAGCTAATTGTTGTTGCTGATAATTAAATGCAGCAGTTGGCCCAAATGTTTTATAAATTTTTTGTTGTTCTGGACTCATAGAAGCAATTAACTTATCCTGCTCTGCCTTCCTCTTAGCATCTTCTTCATCTAACATTCTTTGTCTTATAGTATTTTGTGCTTGTTCAACTCTTTGTGGATTGCCAGATTGCCTTGCGCCAATGAGATTCATAGCTTCACTAAACTTTTGCAATCCTTCAACTTGCATTTTTCTTCTATCGCCTTTAGGTAAATTTAAAAACTGATCGGCTGGCATACGATTGTCCATGCCATATTGACCAAAAGCACTTCCAATTTTTTGAAATATGTTTGCCATTATAAAGCTCCGTAATTTACTGTTAAGTAACCGCTTTCATGTTTAGATACTGCATTAGGTATATGTGCAACTTCCTGTGCAATAACACCAATCTTAGGAGTGTTAATACCAAGTTTTTTAGCAACATTATTCCAAGTCCATGTGTAAACATTATGTCCTTTAGACTTTCCAACAAGTGTAATGTTGTCTTTTAATCTTTCATCAGAAAATAAACCCATTATTGTTCCTATAGTACCTGCGGCATTTCCTATCTGCTCCATAGTTCCAGGTTTATATCCTTCTGTTACAGATCTATCTCCAGGCAAGGCACTAACACCTTGCGATAATAAACTTAGTTGTTGTGGGCCGTAATTTAATGCACGCATAAACTCTCCGTAACCAGCATCCATACCTCTTTGTTGTAGTCCTTGCTGTTGACCACCTATGCCAGAGAGTAAACCTAAGTTTCTGTATTGGTCGCTTAGTTGGTCGCTAAGTAATCCAGACTGAAATCTTCTGTTTTGCATATCCAGTCCTGGTTGCATACGAGCTGCTATGTTTTGTGCATCTAAGTTTGCTAAACCAAACTGATTGCCGTAACCAGCATTAGCCATTGCTACTTGTCTGTCTTGATCTGCCATTGTTTGTTGTGCTGAGAAATCTCTGCCTATGTCTTGACTAGCTAATCCAGTTGCTTTGTCAAAACCTCGTGATCTTAAATCAGCTGCAATATTGCCAGCTCTGTCTGCAAAGTTTCTGTTTGTTTCTGCCTCTAATAATGCTGAACGAGAACCACCAAATGCACCTCTGCCGATTGCTGCATCTTGGTCTGATTGTATTTGCATCTGTCTTGCACGGTTTAAATCACCAAGAGTGTTATCTATAACTTGTGATTGAAACGGGTTTTGGTATGCATTTAAGTCTGTGCTTAGTAATGATTGTGGTCTTATATCTCTTATATCACCACGATTGATGTCTGTTGCAGAACCAGTAACAGGTGATACGGTTGGTGCAGATTGATTTGCTAATGTGTTTAATCCCTGTCTAGGATCAAACTGCATTGATTGACCAAACATATTTCTTGTTGCATCAAAGGTTTGTAATTGGTCTGGATTAAATCCTGCTACCCTTGCACCTGTATATGGTACAAATGGTTGTTGCGCTATACCCTTAGCCTTTCCATAAAGGTCTTGGAACATTGCCATTTGTTGAGGATCAGTCGCTTGTGTTGTTGTGGTTTTTCCTTTACTCATAATTCTTTTTTCACTAAATATTCTTGTTCAAAGCCAAGATGTTTAAGTTTTCTTAGCCAACCTTTACGGCCGCCACCAAAAATTCTTTTACAGCCAAAGTGTTTTGCAAACTGTTCAATGCTAGGGAGCATTAATTGTAGTTCTTCAAATTTGCCTCCAAGAAAAAGTATGTTTAATACCTTTACTCTTGGAAACTCTACAATCTCAGTTATCATTACTGAGTCTTTACCAGGCCATAAATGAAACATTCCCAACCTGATTTTTTCTTTAATATCACTTAAATTATACATATCTTGGTGCTTTAATGCACGAATAATATGCGTATCTAATCTGTCAAACTCTAGTTCCCAGTCCTCTTTAGACCGTTGTTGCGGTTGAGAGGTTTCCTGAGTTGTCGACACTAACCTTATATTTTGTTCCATTTGGACTTACTAATACTAATTCAGTAGCATCTCCGCCACCCACTAGTATTCTTTCTCCTTTGTTAAAAGTAATACCTGTTTGATATTCTATCTCTGCTATTAAATAATTCAGATAGTTTTTATCGTAATCTTCACCTGGTCTAGTTAGCGTTTTTCTTGCCACTATCTACGACCTCTGTTTCTTAAATTTAATCTTATGTTACCAACCTGAAATGTTTGTGCAGTAGATCCTGTTACAGTCATCTGTACTTGTCTTGCTGTAAACCTTGCATCGGTGTAGCCATCGTTTTCAAATGTAAAGCTACCAAAATCTGTTTCACTTCCTAATGGTGTAAATTTGCCCTTAAAACTAATTGTAACGCCTGGTAGGGTGTTTGCTTCTTCATCTGGTAGTATTTGGTTACATTGCACATAATTGTCGCCATTGCCAATCTCTATTGGCCCTGATGTAGCGTAAGGAACTGCACTACCCAAGTTCTCTGAATTACTTAATGTTGTGCTTTCGTGCTGGTAAACATTGCCAGAACTATCACACGCTATTGGGTAATCAAATATACCTTGATCTATCCAGCAACCTCTGTCCATAGAACCAATGCTCCATACATTGTCAACATAGTTCCAAATGACATATTTATTTGGTGCTTGTGCATCATCACCTTGCGGATAAAACCACCAAATTTCATTAAAGTTAGAGTTGTGGCCACCAGCTGCAACATTTCTATATTGATATTTAATGTTATCAAATACATGGTCATGCACATCGCATTTAATTTCTTTAACAGAGCCATCAAATACGAAGAAAGAGTTTTCACCCATCCATGATAAAAAATTACCAGATGTAACTACTGTTCTTGGAGATGCAGCCTTACAGTTAGTGCCAGCATCTTGGATGCCGTATATAAAAGGAGAACCTGTATAGTAAAGTCTTGCTATACCTGTGTCTGTAAAGATAATGACATCTGTTTGCCACTTAACTGCACTTAGTATTCTTCCGCCTGTTGGTATTTGTAAATCACCAGCAGTATTGGTTGCTGCGGCTGTCCAGGTTGTGCTTGCTTCTCTTGATGACCATTGTACTTTTCTAGGATCTCCACCTGCGCCTAAAGCTAAGACATGGCGTTCGTTGGTTACTAATACACCAGAACATCCAGTAGGAGAGTTTGTTAGCTGTGAGCCTATTGTAGATGGTGCTGAGGGCGACCATTTGTAAATCTTGCCATCACTTGCACAACAAAAAAGTAAATCTTCTCCAAAATTATCAAATGACCAAGATTTAGAATCAAAGAATAAACCAGACTGTGATCTAGCATCTCCGTAATCTTCTACATTGTAATGGTAAGCACCATAACCAAGTGGATCAGTTGAAGCATCTGTAACAAAACCAGATGGTGTTACATCATGCCAAGTTCCATCGTGGTTTACATAAATCTTTTGTCTTGTGCCAACGGCTAAAACCTTTTTACCAGAATTAGTAATGTAGGCAAACATACCTGTTGGAGTGCCTGTTAATGCTGTATTCCTAATTTTTTCCCACCCACCGATAGGGCGTAAGTAACCATTCTGAAAACGTATTAAATCGCTGTCAACCCAGCGACCTTTGTTGGCGTATTCAGTTCCGTTAGTTACAACACCAGCTGGAGGGGTTACAGGCAGCAGGGCCATATATTACGATCCTGCTGATTCGTTAGCTGCTTTCTTAGCATTCTTAACTGTAGTAGTCCAAACTGCATTACAAATAGCTTGAACCTCTGTAGACTCACCAGATATATCTGTATCGGAATGAGTCCAACTGTCAGTATCAGTATCATAAGATGATGATACACATTCAAGAGTTTTTCTATGAAAAGACCTTG
>Ga0208666_1000453_pt1 | contig 19504 bp, 26 predicted proteins | sample 5B_taG_FD_184078 | JGI IMG/M metagenome (GOLD analysis project Ga0208666, IMG submission 184078) | Marine viral communities from the Subarctic Pacific Ocean - 5B_ETSP_OMZ_AT15132_CsCl metaG (SPAdes) (version 2) | ecosystem: Environmental > Aquatic > Marine > Oceanic | place: Pacific Ocean...
TATAACCACAATGATGACACTCATCTAACCAATAGCCTTTTTTAATCAATTCTTCTTTGACTGTTGATTGATTCCACTTTCTTGGAACTTTTCTTTTACCAAGTATTATATCTTCAACATTTGTGGTTCTACTTACCCAACCTTTTTGGATACCTATACCAGTTTGATTCAAATGTTGGTCAAACACTTTATAATACTTGGCCCATTTCCTATAAGTGGTGTAACATACATTCATCCATTTAGCCGCAGCCATATTGGACTTTGTATGTTTCTGAGCTTCCAATATCATATTCTTGGTTATTACTTTTCTTCTACCAGGAATGTTTAAAGGACGATTTGCACTCATTATATTTTCTGAAATACTTTTGTTTTTCTATCAAAACTATATATTTTTTGAGTTTTGAGATTTCTTCCTTCTGTCAAACTTGTTTTTCGCCAAGGAATTTGTTGCTCTTTTGGTTTATTAGTTTGCCAAAACAATTCATCAACCTCTAAATCCTCAAAATAATATTCTTCAAAGTCTTGACTCATATTACTTGGTGGATTGAAGTGGTCACCTGTTGGATTATTTACCGGCATTTGCTTCTCCCACTTCTTCCCAAGTTCCACTAAGTTCTACAATACCTGCTATAGCTTCAAACTCTTCTTTAACTGAATCAAATACTTTTACTTCTTGATAGTCTCCATCAATGTTTTTTGATTTTTTCTTTCTTGGTACAAACACAGTTATATCCAATTTATCAAACATTGCATCTAATGCGTTTTTGATTACTAATATTTGTTCGTAACCTTCTTTACTTATCTTTGACATCTCTGTCCTCCTGTAATAACTTTTTTTCTGTTTCTTTTATTTTATCAATATCATCTTTCGTGTGTTTATTGATAAATTCATTTACATCAACATTAAGTCTTTTCAATTCACTTAATGCTAATTCTTTGACAAACTCCTCTTGTTCTGAATCCAAAACCGTTGTCATTAATTTTGTTATATAACTACCTAATTTATTCATTTATCATTACCTTTATACTATCTAACCATTGTGTTCCATAATTATCATAATAACCAACCCAAATGGTTGCAATCTGTCCTATGTTTTCTTCCATTACACCCATCATTTGATAAGCGTATCCATCGTTTGATGAGTAACCACTTCCATTAACCACAGGAATATCTTCACAATAATCCCAAGTGCAGCCCTCAAACGTCATATCAGTTGTCCAACCCACATATTCTAAATCATAACCAATGTAAGCTCTCAATTGAGTAAATGTTTGTATTTGGTTATCATCATAATCTAAGTGATAAACACCATTTTCATCCATTGGTAAATCAGGTGCTTCTATATTTAAATAACAATAATCACAAGAATTTTGTGACATTGGATTATCACAACCAACAAATAATATACCAATGGTATATATAAATATATATCTAATTATGTTTTTCATCGTTTTTTTATCCTTTTTATTATATTATATAGTAATAATATAAGGATAATAATGCATATAAGTCAAGCTTTTTTTTATATGCCTAAATCTTTAACCCATTTTCCAACCCATTGATTTAAATCTTGAGTAGGTTTCCAATCTAACAACTTTTTTATTTTTGTATTGTCTGCTAAAGTAACTCTTGGCTCTATAACAGGCTCAAGATTAACTCTTTCACCACCGATTAAATCAGCTATATCATTGACTGATTTATTATCTCCATTACCAACATTTAAAATATCACCATTTAATTCTAATGGATATTCCATACATTTTATGTTAGCTTCAACCACATCTCCAACATAAGTAAAATCTCTTCTTTGCTCTCCATCACCTCTAATAGTCATCTTCTCACCATTTAATCTCTGTTGAGCAAATACTCCCATCACTAAAGTATAAGCACCTTCAATTGGTTGCCTCTCACCATAAACATTAAAATATCTTAATGATACAGTTTCTAATCCATACAATTCACTATAAAGTTTGCAGTATTGTTCACCAACTAATTTATGCAGTGCGTATGGACTCATTGGATTTAGTTCAGAATTTTCTGATGTTGGTAAATCTTCTTCTCTCACATCACCATAAACTGATGATGATGAACTGAATACAAATCTCTTAACACCATATTTTCTACATGCGTCTAACATATTTAATGTACCATTGATATTTGTATTATGATATTCAATTGGATTTTCAATTGATGGTTGCACTCTAGCTAAAGCTGCTAAATGGAACACCACGTCAACACCACTCATTATGTCTTTCATTGTCTTGTTTTCAAAATATGGTTGGTGTGCAATATCAATTAAAAAGAATTTAGCTTTTGGATTTATATTCTTTTGTTGACCTGTTGATAGATTATCAAAAATAATTACTTCATGACCCTCATCAATTAATTTATCTACAAGATTACTACCTATGAATCCTGCTCCTCCTGTTACTATACATCTCATAATGTTTCCTCCAATAGTTTTACACTATATCTTTCTTTAATTAATTTAATAAATTCTTTCTCTTTACTTGGCTCGTGGTCTTTATTTGATTCACCCTTGTATTTATTTGGTTTATCTTCAAAGTAATGAATGTTATCATACTTATTATCATAGGTGTCAAAACCATATAAAAAAACTTCATCAAAATGTAATGTAGCAAAGTACATACCAATAACACCTGTGCTTGGCCACTTTGGACTAAAATCTACAATGTTTTCATTTATGTATTCTTCATACTCCATTGGCATAAACTTTATGTTTTCATATTGGTTTTCTATCTGTTGAAATACTTGTTGATTATATTTAAATTTAGGACAAACTACAAACACACCAGAATAATCATTTCTTCTATTTATTCCCACTTGTAACCTTAAATCATTTATCATCCAATAATCACATCTTGTCCCTATATATTCTGAATAGTCATTGTGTTTAGTACCATCATCATTTTTATTCCAACGGTTAAATCTCATCACTACATCCCACTTATCTGAATCTATAATACTACCATATTCTTTTTCAAGAGCTGACGGGCCGTTTCCTACGATTAAAATTTTACTCATTAACCAATACCTTTCCAAGTCGCACCATTATCTGTGTAGTGGTGATGACAAGTCGTTACTGAATCATAATAAGAATCCATACCCTCTTCAATTCTATCATTAACCCAATATCTATCTTCCTTGCCTGATAAATTTTCATCAAATGGATATTTAATTAAAGTTTGTTTCGTGTAGAATGAAAATGCATTGTGTAAAAAATATCTATCCTCACTTGAACTAAATTGATTTATGACATCGTGTTCCACAAAATGAGACCAAACATATCTTCTACTTATTTTCTTACCATTCCATATCGGTATTTGTTTTCCACCAACAACACAATATTCATCTAACAAACCTTTGATTTTTCCAAACTGACAATTCATAATCTGTGAATGCGCTGATAAAACTAATACATAATCATTAGAACATTTTGTTACACCATAGTTTAAAGATTTACCTGGTGTGTATGAATCAATACTATATGTTTTAATATTTTCAAAATCAAATGTATTCACTATACCCATTGAGTTATCTGTTGAATTGTTATCCACAACTATTATTTCAGGTTTGTCAAATGTATCCAATACTGATTGTATAGCGTAACCAATGTATCTTTCTTCATTTCTATTTCTTATTATAACCGATATGTTATCCATTAACATACTCCTTTATTTCTATTAACTCCTCTATATCAATGGCTTGGTCAGCGTCACTAATTGATTTACTTGGATTAGGGTGACACTCAACAATCAAACCATCTGCTCCAACAGCCATAGCCCCCTTTGATATTGGAACTACAAAATCTCTATAACCAGTCGCATGACTTGGGTCATATATGATTGGTATGTTTGTAAATTGTTGTAGTGCTGGTATCATCATTAAATCTGGAGCCCATCTGGTTGATGGAAAGATATGTCTATAAGAAGGCGCTCCAACAACACCCCTTAAACATATAGCCAACTTATCATTACCACCATCAAGTATTCTTTCACATGCACCAAGTATCTCGTCAAGTGTTCCCCAAGTTCCTCTCTTTAATAATATTGGTTTATCTAATTTACCCAACTCATCTAATAAAGAATAGTTTTGAAAGTTTCTTGTTCCAACTTGTATGACATCTATTGCATCCATTGAAAGACTTGTTATTTGTTTTACATCCATAATTTCTGACACCATTGGTAATCCACATTGAGACTTGGCATCAATCATAGCTTTCAATCCTTCTTCTCTCATTCCTTCTTTCCAACCATTAACTTCTTTTCTAATTGGATAAGTACAAGGTTTGTAAGCACCAGCTCTTATGGCATCAACTCCAACAATTTCTTTCAATTCATCTGACCAATCTATAATCATCTCTCTTGATTCAACTGAACAAGGACCTGATATTAATACTTTATCTTTACCAACCCACTTGTTACCTAACTTAAATCCAAATGTTTTAGATTTATCCACTGATAAACTTAACTTATCATCTTGAATTAATTTATCTATATATTCATTCATTATTTTGAATATTCCTTTCAGCTTGTCTTAAATCTTCTTCACTATGTATGTTTGTACAATCATCTAACATACTACCAACTCTCTTACTCATAGTTCCTTTTTTAACATACTCAGCTTTTGTAATTCTTATTGAACCATTTCTCGTTCCTTCTGAATCAACAGTGAATAAATCATCATATGTATTATCTACAAAATAATCCAACATATCATCTATGTTTCTTGTTCTATCAGGATGGTCGGGTTGAATACCAACCATATGAGTCATTTTGTGATATACATTAAAGTTCTGATGTATTCTGAATTGTTCTTGAACCACATCTAAATACACATCTACAACTTCCGCGTCTTTTAATAAATGTTTTGGTCTGTTATATACTTTAATATCATCATAGTTTTTACATATTTCTTCAACTTCTTTTGATTCCGTTGTAACAATAATATCTTTTATATATTCAGAGTTTTTAGCATACTCTATAGAATGTTCTAATAATGTTTTACCGTCTACAATTTGAAGATTCTTCTTACTTAATCTTGTTGAATCTGTTTTAGCTGGTATGATTGCTACTGCAAATATATCGTGTTTCATTTCAATTCCTTTAATTTACTGATTGACCACTTGTAAGCTTTCTGTTGTCCTTCCCAAGTCATTCCACCCACATGCGGTGTAACTAATATGTTTAATCCTTCTTTAATTCCATTAAGTATTGGACTATTTTCTCTATTCCCATACTCATCTTCAATCACATCTGTAGCGTATCCTTTAAGTTTTCTACTTCTTAAAGCTTCTACAATGTCGTGTTCATTTACAATCTCACCACGAGATGTATTAACAATATACGAATTATTTTTCATTTTTACAAGCATTTTTTTATTAATCATATGTCTTGTTTCATCATTTGCGTGAACATGTAGTGAAATTACATCCGACTCTCTTAATATTAAATCCAAATCATCATAACCCTCATATGGGTCATGTATCTTAACAGTCATACCAAATGCATCACAAAAAGTTTTCATCATTTTACCTAATCTACCATAACCAATCAATCCAATGATTTTACCTCTTAATTGATGTCCCATAAATTTATCGTAATCCCAACCACCATTTTTTACATCATTGAATCCACTTGGTATGTTTCTTAACATTGAACACATTAATCCAAATGCTAATTCTGATGTTGATGGTAATTCATTTAACAACTCCATATCTTCTTTATGTGACATCACTTTGATACCTTTTTCATTACAATAATCAATGTCAATATGATTCAAACCAGTGCTAGCTGTTAATATAGTTCCATTAAAATGTTTTAAAATATATTCATCTAACTTGTAGTTCTGTTTATTTGGATTACAAAATATTACATCATAGTTAAGAATAGATATTGTGTCCCTAATCACATTTGCTGATGAATCTGGTAAATAATCAACTCTACCAAAAGATTCTAAGTATTCAAACACCTCATCTAAATGTTTAATTGGTGTTAAACATAGTATTTTCATTTACTATTAACTCCTCTTCATATGTTTCAATTTTGTTAATGTTAATTTCAAATATGTCTAATTCAAAACTACCAACTTCTAATTCATCATTAGCAAGTATTTGTGATAACTGAACAATGTAATTAAAGTTTTGATTATTTAATTTACCACCATCAAATCTAATCTCTATATCATTATGTTTTTCAACATCAATTGAATATATTTTTTTAGTTAAGTCATCTGTGGTATTTGGTTGTTCTTTGTTAATGTAGTCCTCAACATATGTATCAACGTATATTGTAGAGCACCACGGTTCTAACATTTCTAACATCTGTTCATTACAATTTTTAACCACAAAACCAATATCATATTTTGGTGGAACAATTGGTTTTAATAAACTATCGTGTAAGACAGGAGTTCCCCATTTTCTAAAAAACTCTCTTGTTGACTTATTCATAAGTTTCTGCCACTCTTCTGATTTTTGACTCTCATCTTTAGTAACTTTTCCGTGTTGAAATTGTCCACCACGAGCAGTTAAATGATATACAAAACTCTGCCAAGATTGTATTAATTCAAACCCACCAAGTGACAATCTATTAAACACATCTGAATCTTCACGAGCCGATGCGAATCTTGGGTCATGACCACCTATTGAAATGAAGTCATCCTTGTACATCATCCACGGCGCAAAACAACCATTGGTAGTCTTGTCTTTAAACTCAACTTTAGCTTCCTCTACATACTTATCAAAGTCATCTTCCAACCAACCCTCGTCTACATCTTTCTCAGGCCACATACCAAAGTCTTTAATAATCTTTTCACCATTCTCTGGATGTAGTGGTGGTTCTATTCTTGTAGCACATACGACTTTCTTTTTATCCAAGTATTTAAACGCTTCTAAATCAGCACTTTTACCTAACATCATATCTGCATGAAATATCATAAAAATATCTGTATTGGATTCATCAACACATTTATCATAAGCTTTACCAATACCATACAATTCATCTGTATCATTTACAATATATTTTACATTATACTTTTCTTTAACTGATTCTAACCACTCAACAGTTCCATCATTGTCTTCATCAACAAATACAATTATGTCGTGGTCTTTTCTATAAGCATTTTTTCTTATTGAAGGTATACAAGCTTCAAGATACCTACGATTGTTTTTACTTGGTATGCAAAATGTTATTTTTTCCATTTTAATTTCTCCAATTATAGATTGATAATTTATATTTACTTTTGTTAATAAGGAATCAGGATTACAAACTGTTAAAAACACTCCATTGTTTTTTAAACATTTATTTGTAAAGATATTAATCAATTTGTGAATACCCAAATAATCTTTATCCGTTGTTCCTTGACAAGTATTATGAACACCATTCTTATCTTTCATATTTTCATAAGCACTTAATCTAGCTTTTAGTTTCTCACCACCATTACCAACACTTTTAGCAGAATAAGGAGCATCATCATAATGGTCTTGAAACTTTCCTTCATCATTTAAATCTACACCCAACAATCTAATATCCGTATATCCAAGTAAAACTGCTATCTGTATTGTAGAAAATAATTGTCCTCTACTTTTATTTATAAAGTGCTCATTTGGCATAAGACTACCATATGGTTGATTGAAATGATTAAAAATATCAACAGACCAATATGTAGCTAACTTACCAATATCATCAGTATGAGTTTCCCAAATCTTTTCAACATCTCCTTCAAAATAATCAAAATGATTTACATGCGTTTTATAAAAAGTAGAATCTGTAAAAAAGTTATTATGATATTCATCTAATGAGTGATTCAAAATAAAAACACTATTTGGACATTTTTCTTGAGCTAACTTAAACATGTCAACATCACTTGTCTCAAAGTAATCATTAGCCAAATAACTTAAATCATAAAAAGTAGGTTTGTGTTTATGAACGTACCAATGATTAAAACCAATGCTGTCGTGCTTTTCTATTTCTTTCCACTCTTTTTCAGTTATATCTAAAATTGATTTACCTGAACCAAGTATGTATATTCTATTTGATGTCTTTTGTTTCTTTAATTCATTTAGTGATATTTGCATTATTTTCTTCCTATGAAATACACACTACTACACAATAAATCATTAAGTGTTAGTGTTGGATGTATCGTTTTAGCTGAGTCTAATGTAGAATCATCTATTACATTCAATAAACTTAAATCGGGCATACTCATAAAATTAACCAATTCAAAACCAACATCATTAATATATTTTGTTAAATCATTTTGAGTCATTCTATTTAAATTTTTTGTAAAGAAGTTATAACTCAACTCTGAATATTTTGGTGGAACATTTTCAGGAACTATTGTTTCAACATATCTTTTGAAATCTTCATCTGTCAATAAAGTATGAGCAAATGGAAAATCTAATGTACACATACTATGTCCACCTGATATACAAAAGAATGGATTGTATTGACTAAACACTATCCCACCTGGTTTTAAAGCCTTGTAGATTCTAGCCAAAGCTTCCTTTGGATTCATTATATGTTCAAAAGTTTCCCAACTAAAAATTATATCAAACTCATTTTCATAATCCATTTCAAATACTGAAACATCCTTGAATGATATTTTTGATTGGTCTAAATGTGGATGTAGTTTTCTAATCTTATCTCGTTTATTTTTCAATACTTTTGAGGCATCAACACTTTCATTATTTGTTGACTGATTTACATAATATTCAGGTATGTCAATACCAACAGCCTCACCAGCTCCCAACTCCATAGCCCCAAAACATTGTAATCCTAAATAACAACCTACATCCATAATCTTCTTACCTTGTATTGGTATTCCACATTTAGCTAATATTTGTGTTCCATTTCTAATATCGTTTTTTAAATTATTGATTTTATCCATTGACATTTCGTCATTTGAATTATCAAAATCTTTATACGCATTTCTCCAATTAGATTTTACTTGTTCTCTAAACCCTTGAACTATTGGTAACGATACACCATTTGACAAAATAAATTCATTATTCATATTATATCCTATCTCTAAATTTGTTTAATTCTAATTCAAAATTTTCATTTGACTTTTTTCTAAGTCCTTGTTTGAAAGTTCTACCTTTGTCTTCAAATGATTTATCTACTAAAAACTTATCATATGGATTATAATTATATAAAGTATATTTATTATTCTCTATACAAATAGTTCCCTCTAAAATGTATTGAGTCACATCATATCCTTTCTGTTTCATCATATTAGCACCTATCATTACGAATGTATCATCTAATCCATAAGAACCCAATGATTCGGGTATGTTTATAAACTTTAATAATTTTTTAGAAAATACATTAAACCAACCACCACCAAACTTAACATTGTTAATTGTTCTAAATTTTATTTTTTCTTCAACTAAATTATCAAATACAAGTTTATGAACACTGTAAGGGTCTATGGTTTTAAAAAACTCGTGATTGTGATTTATGTATTTTTCATTAACCAAATCAGCCCAAGAATCATCCCACAACTTAACAGTTTCTGGTGAGATTATATTGTAATCAGTATCTATTTGATTTATCAATTGTGTCAAAGAAACAAGTGTCATATGTGAAAAAAATACATCTAAATCTAAATACATTAAGTAATCATAATCTAAACCATCATTTATACTATTTCTTCTTTTATCATTTATACCTAAACATTTATCTGAATTTTCTATTTGAAATATATTCTTATGAGTCCAATCACTATGTAACTCATTAATATTGTTAAACTTTTCTATAAAAAATTCTTTTGGTATTTGACTATTTTCCCAATCAACAAAAATTTCATTTAGATTTAAACTAGCATCTAAAACTATATTGATTTCATCTTTAACAAAAAAATAACTTTCCTTAAATAAATTACACAACCTTTCAAATTGGTCTATTTCTCTTGGTAAAACATGAACTACTACTTGTAATGTTTTCATTAGTTATCTCCAATTAAATTATTCATAAAACCTCTAAACTCATTATTATCAAATTCAAGTATTTCGTGTCTATGAATTACATCATAATTAACTCTATTAAATTCATTAGCCACACTGAATATAAAATCATAACCTAAGTTTTGTAAAAGATTTACATCATTCTGACACCAATGTAAATGCTCTTGTCCAAATGGAAATGCAAAAGTGTTTATTTTCTTACCAATTATGTTTTCTAATATTTTTCTTGACTCCTCTGATTCCTTTACCTTATCCTCTATGGATAAATTTCTAAAATTAGGATGTGAAGATGTATGATTACCAACAACAAAGTTTTCTGATAAAGTTTTTAACTCATTTGAATTTGCATAAATTGAGTTTCTGTTTGCTTCTATCATTTCATTCCAACCTAAATTAGAGATATAATCATTTAAACTTTTAGATAATGTTTTTGAATAATTATCTTTAGCCCACACATCAACATCTTTAACTGATGAATTATTTAAATCAATTGGTTTTAATAAATTAGGAAATTCAGAATTAAATTCAATCAAGAATTTATCCAAATGATTATTGTCATACAAATACATTAATTGTGATAACCAAAACACTTTATCATTGTTAATCATACCACCATTGATAAACCACATTCCATCTAAATCATACTTACTTAAAATCTCAGCACCATAGTTAATGACATCTTTATACCCATCATCAAAAGTAACCAACACTCTGTTTGAAACATCATCATTATTCTTTATCGCATCGTTCCATTCATCAAAAGTTATCGGTGCGTATTCTTCTTTTAATATTTTCATATGACTGTCAAATAAATTTGGTTCAACATTTATATTATAGTTTTCAATAAATGTAGTTTTATTTGGACTTACTTGATGATATAATAATATTATTGGACTATTTCCACTCATTGATTAATTCAACTCCCTTGTCTAAATTATTTTTGTTTAATAAATATTTTTCTATTTGTTTAGAAACATATTCATTGTTTAATCTTGATTCACATTCCTCTGTATATTCTTTTGAAAAATATGTTTTACCCTCCGACAAATCTTGATTAACAACATCATTCTTCCCACTTAAAACTTCTTCCATAGCTTTAGGAACTATATCATATGATAACTTTGTCAAAGAATATTCTATATGTCTATAAGACCAATTGGTTTGTAAATCAGGTTTAGCTTGATATAAAATAGGACCTGTATCTAAGTTCTTATCCAACTTATGAATTGTAACTCCAATCCATTCTGGCTTTTCGTGTAACAAAGGCCATCTGACTGTATGTGTTCCTTTATATGTTGGTGATAGTCCCCAATGAATATTTATGCCACCATACTTAGCCATACTTATAATATCTGTTCCTATTCTTTCAGGCCCATGTGATATTATTATATCAATATCCATTTCTTTGATTTGTCTTTTCAATTCCTCGTCTTTATTCAATTTACCTTTTGGAACTTTAAAATGTATCACATCTGATGGATTATCAACATAGATGTTATCATACACTTCACTTAAAACATCTTCAGCTATGTTGTTACCACTACTCTGAAATTCAGGTTTTGAATTAATGTCTTTTATCTCAACAAAACCATCACCCTCAGGACCACCACTCTGTTGAATGATACCAATTGGTTGATACTTACTAACAAAATTGTTTGTAAATCCAACAGTGGCTGGGTTAGAACCTATAATCATTAAGATTCTATGTTTCATTTAGACATAAACTCCTCAAATTCTCTAGCTGATTTAACCAATTGTCTTAATTCATTTGGCTCCATACTACCTTGATGGTCAGGACCGTGCATTTTCTTACTCAATGTAAAATGTTTTTCTATTATCTTAGCACCTCTAGCTACAGCGATTAGTGGGGCATTCATACCAATTGTGTGGTCACTAAAACCTGAATACTTATCTTTAAAATCTATTTTATCAAAATCAACATCTTCAGGCATTGTTGGATATTTAGCAACACAATACAAGAAATCAACTTTACCTTTTGAATTAATATATGTTGGTAGTGGTGCTGTTGGATTTGCATCATGCCACATACCCAAAGAAACAATCATATCTTTTCCTGTTTCACCAACTGCATCAAATAAATCTTGCTGTCCTATACATCTACTAGCTATTTTGTATCTTTTCATACCTAACTTCTCAGCCCACTCCACACCTTGTAGATTAAAAACTGAGGACATAAATTCAATCCCTACTTTATCACAATAATCTCTTAACATTTCTGCTTTATCGTAATCAATTCTAGCTTTCATACATTCTTCATACCATTCAAACTCAGGACCAAAATACTCACTGATGTCAAAGAATTGAAACTTTGCTATATCAGCCCCAGCTCTATGTGCTTCATCAATTAAACATTTAGCCATTTCCATATTTCCATTGTGGTTTAATCCAATTTCTGCTATTATTGTTGTTTTCATAACTCTCCTATTTTATTAATATCTTCTATTGTATGAACATCAATCCAATCTGCCATAACCACACCATTATAACAAACCTTACCTTTTTGTTCTCTTACTTTACGCTTTATAACTTGAATCGCACCATTGTTTATCATTGTAGAATCAATGGTATGAACTTCAAATAAATCATTGTCAATCAACATATCAATACACTCATCTATTTTTTCTGATGTCATTTGTGGTGAGTTAGCTTGTAATATTACAATAATATCTTCATCATCTAAACCACCCAATTCATCTTCCGTGTGATTAATCACAGGTTGTGTCCAAACTTTATCACCAGCCAAATGTGGTGGTCTTTCTACAACTTGTATGTTTCTTCTTTTAGCTATATCAATAACTTTATCAAAATCAGTATTTATGTATAAATTATCTTCATTGATATATTTACTTTTTAGAGCCGCATTGATAGTATATTCTATCATTGGAACTCCATTCAGGGGATAAACATTTTTATGTTTTAATCTTTTTGAACCCTCTCTAGCGGGTATAACTCCTATTATTTTCATTTCTCTGCAAATATAATTATACTATTGTCACCTGTGTATTCAGCGAGAGATATTTTAAAACCAAACTTTTCTAATAAACTATCTATGTCTAATAAATTAGTTATATCCTCATCAACCTTTGTTTTACTTAATTTAAATGTATGAACATGTGGTGTTCCACCCATCCAATGTCCAGTCTTAGCTATCCACCTTTTACAACTATAGGCTGGAAGATTCAGAGCCAATATACCATCATCAACTAAATTATCATACATCTCTTGTAGTATTTCTTCCAAGTTAGGTATGTGTTCTAATGTATGAGATGAGAATATAAAATCAATATCATAATCAACTTCACTCAAAGATTTATACTTAACTTTTCTATTATAAAAATCAACATCTTCAATATCCACTATATCTAAATGTTCTGATATTGGTCTTTGAGAACCACCAAAATCTACACCTTTTAAATTTTCATTGTAAATTAAATCTACAAAAGTTTCACGATATGTAAAAATACCTTTCCATCTCCAACCACCCAATTTTTGAACTAATTGAAAATGTCTCCAATTGTAATTATCAGTCTTTGGGTCAGCGTCATATAAAAAATCAATGAAATCACTATGATTTCCATTGTAATATTGTAACATTTCATTAATATAGTTATCTGACAATAAATAATTTTTATCAACTCCGTACATTATTCTCTACCTCCATGTGTCATTGACTCTTCGTGTTTAAAATATCTATATAAAGGTATGTTTAAGTATTCAAGTTTAAATTCTTTTTTGAATCTTTTAATCATATCTATATCTTCATTTATTCTTAACTTTTCATTCCAATAACCTAAATACTCTAACAAATCAGTTCTGTATAAAATACCACAAGCTAATGTATCTTTTTGCTGAGATTTAGTATTTAAGACATCTTCGTTAAAGTTTACTTCTTGATAATCACAAGCAACTGCATGTGAATTGTTAAAACTAGCCCAAAGATATAAACACTTCAAAAAATCATTATGAACATAATCATCAGCATCAACTCTAACAATATATTTACCAACAGCTTTTTTAGCGCCAATTGTGCTTGAACAACCAACACCAACATTTGATTTATTAAATACTAATTTTATTTTATCAACATCTTGATATTCTAATAAAATATTTCTTGAATTATCAGTGGAACAATCATCTATGATTATTATTTCATAGTCATCAAAGTTTTGATTAATTAAAGACCTTATACATCTTCTTAACCATTTTTCATAATTGTAATTAGTAACTATAACAGATACTTTCATTAATTTATTCCCTCATAAAATAAATTTTGTTTCACTTGTCTATCAATTGTTTTAGGATGATAGAAAGAAAATTGTTCTTCTGCTGGTAAATAAGTGTGTTCTTTATATCCTGTTAATACTTCGTGCACTTTATTTTTCCACAATATATTTGGACGATTTCTCCAAATCCTACCTTGATAGTCAGGATAATTTACCCAACCTTTTTCATCAACTCTCCAACCCCATTTATTAATATGTTCTTGTGTTATACCATCAACCGTATTTACTCTTGGCACCCAATATAAATCTATCGTTGGGTTAGCTCTAAAAATATCTTTAAGATTCTTCATCAATGATTTGTGTGGAATCTCATCAGCATCTATATTAACAATATAGTCATTTTTGCACATACGAGTCAAGTAATTTTTTTGTCCAGCGTAATCTTTTAACAAATGTCTTTGTTCAAAAGTCATCTCATGCATAGATGTCATTACATCTAATATTTCTATTGTCTTTTTATTGTCTGAATAATCATCAAGAATTACTATTTCATCTTCTTCATCTTTATATTTAACTAAAAACTCAAGTAATTTTTGTAGTGATGTATCTTCATTGTGAGTTAAAATACTATAACTAATCTTCACTGTCTACCCCACCTTTTGGTTTTTTAGGTTGTTGTGGTTTATTGTCTGTTTTTTGTTCTAATTTTGTAAATAATCTAATTGGTTCTAAATAACATGCACTTCTTCTAGCTTTTACATAATCATAAGTCCTATAAGCTCCTGTAATACCCAAACCCTTTGATAGTAAATCAAAAGCTCTTGGTTTAATACCCCTTATATCATTTACAATAAATTGAGAAAATATACTTAATTTGTATAAATTGTTTTCTGAATCTATTGGTACAAAATCTCCAATTTGTTCAAATATAGTTAATTGTTTTTTTGTTACTCGTAGTTGAGTTCTATTCGCTTCTTCTAATTTAATTCCTATTAATACGACACCACTACCTTTTTTTGTTCTTCTTCTAAGAGTGGGGTTCAATACCAAAATGGTTTGTAATTTTGTTCTACGAGAATTTTTAGACTTATACTTAAATGATATAATGTCACCAGCTTGAACATTTTCCCAATTATATGGTACTCTTTTTTCTGCCATTATTTAGTCTTTTCTTTCAATAAAGTGTTTATATAAGTCATACCCTCTATAAATTCATTATATATTGTTGGATTATCTGTATCTATTCTTTTTTCATAATAACCACCACTTGGATTAGGAAATTCTTTTTTCTCTTCTTCAGTTATTTCAACCATTGGAGCGAAACTCCATTTTATTTTTCCATCTTTATCATTGATGGGATACAACATACCAACTGGTAGTGTGATAATACTTGGAATCCAAATCTTACCATTTTTTTCAACAGCCCAATTCTTCATATCCTCACCAAGTTTTTGAAACTCTTCATTTGTTTCTTTTGTGCCTGTAAATTTAGTTGATGTTGTGTAACCACAATTGATACACTGCATTACTTGAGCTTCTTCTGTACCTGCGACATGTAAAGCTCTTTCCTCACATAAGAAACAATTACTTATCAAGTCTTTCATACTGTAGCCTCTTTTGGTAATTTTTTCAACTTTGGAAGTTTTATTTTTGGTGGTTCTGAACTACCAACTTTTTTTAATTTTGGTAAATTTAATCCAACTTGTTGAGGGACTTTATCCATAAATGGTGTAACTATCTCATCAAGTTTATCTGCCATCTTATCTAATGTAAATTTATCTCTATTTATTTTCATTAAATTTAATGCTTTTTCTTTTACTTCATCGTAATTTTGAAAACAATAATTCATAGCTTTATAAGCTTGTTGTTCATTAACATTGAACCACTGTGATTCAGGTATGATTATATCTTTCCAAACCATAGATTGTGGAACTTGTTTTAATTCACCACCTAATAACAGAGAATCTACCTCTGATAAGAAATCCATTTGTCCACTCCAAGCACTCGCGATTACAGGTAATCCAGTCATTGTTGCTTCTAATAAAGGTCTACCAAAACCCTCACCATGTGTTAATGATACGAATGATTTTACTTTTGGATGATTATATAATTTATTCATATCATTTTCTGATAATGAACCATGTAATAAATAAACATTTGGAAGATTCCAATCTTTTGGAAAACGAGATTTTATTTCATTTATTTTTCTAAGACATTCTTCTCTATCTAATATAGAATAAGTAGCACCATTTGTTTTTAACAGTAAAGCTGGTTGTTCTTTTTTATTAGCGAATGATTCATAAAATATTTTAATCATTTTAGCGATGTCTTTTCTGTCTTCACCATAACCACCTTGAGTCCATTGTCCTACATGTAAAAAACAAAAGTCTTCTTTTATATCATCAACTAAATTTAAACTAACATCATCAATTGATTTATATAGATTTTCATTAGCGCCTTCAAACAGAACTTCCATTGGTTTCTCTAATCTAAATTCTCCAACTTTTTGTTGTTTGCCATCAGGTGTATTTTGAAGTTTTTCATAAACTGTATCTACAAATCCTTTTTTTGAGTGTTCTGATGGAACTATTATTAAATCCATTTTATTACAACCATCTATCCAAGCCTGTGAAACTGTGGTTGTTTCAATACCAGCAGTTATACCAATGTTTATTTTTCCATAGGTTTGAAACTCATTTGGTATTCTTATATCAACATACACATCTGGATGTCTTTTTACTTGATTTGTTTTATTAATTCTTGAAATCATATCCATATCTTTTTCAATATCAAGAGCATCTCTTGGACACTCACCCCACGGTACATCAAGTATTTCAATATCATATTTATTATGTGTTAAAAAAGAACGAACTAAATCTCTAGCGTGGTCACCATAACCACTTCTTGATGTAACAGGCGCACATATTAACATAAATTTTTTCATTAAACAACCTCCAATGTATATTTTTCTCTTGGTTTCCAATTTTTAAATGTAGCTTCAATGTTTTTAATGAATGATTCTGATAAATGTTTCGCAGTCATTCTAGCATCATCACTTTGAACCCATTGTCTCCCAATCTCACCACATCGTTCTCTTTCTTCAGGTCCAGCTTTGTACCACTCTAACAAACACTCACCTGCATCTTCATAACTACATCTATCATCAAAAATATATGGTGTTAATGGTGAACCTTGACAACTTATGTTTGAAGGAAATACAGGTTTAACCCATTCACCATGACTCATATAAGTTCCTCTGTGATTAGATTGTAGTTCAACATAATCTTCAGCAGTTAGATAAGCACCATCTCTATATTTTTCATCTTGACCATAAACTCCATCTTTCTTGAACCCACATTGGTCTTGCATTCCACCTGTTACATTAACCACTATTGGTGTGCCACAAGTTAATGCTTCAAGTGAACCTAAACCAAAACCTTCGTTAGAGGCCATATTGATATAGACATCACAGGAGTTAAATATAAAATTCATCTCTTCATCATTAAATGAACCATTTGGATGATTGTCATGTGTGAATATGACTGGATAATCAGGTAAGAGTGTTTTACACAAGGCTCTCATATCTGTTCCGTTTTCATCACTTGGAGCTGCATGCCATACTAAACAACATTCTTTTCTTTTCTCAAGTGATAACTTATCCATCATATGTTTGTAAGCTAATGCAACATCACCTGGTGATTTTCTTCTAATGTTACGATTTAAATATAGTATTTTAAATTTATATTTGTCCAAACCTTGTTTTTGTTCAAATTCTCTGAATTTTGTGTCACCTTTATCTTCTATCTTGAATATTCTTTTATCTGTAATTCCGTGAGGAACATAATCTAATTGCCAATCTTCATAACCATATTTAGAAAGTATTCTTTTATTAATGCCATAAGTTTGTTTTGATATTGACATCAACATATCTGAACTTCTGTAAAAGTTTGTATTGTATAATGGGTCTGGAATGTCATCCCAAATATTATAATACATAATAGGAATGTCTTGTCTTATTTCGTGTTCCATATTGTATAACCAAATCCAAAATCTTGGGTCTGTGAAGTGTATAATAGCATCAGGTTTTTCAATACCTATAACTTCTCTTAATACATTTGGATTACCATAACCTGATATTGGATATATTTTTAGATATGCGTCTTTAACACCCCACTCATTTTTTGCAGCGTTACTCATATCAATAATTTTACCTTGCTCGGGATGTTTCACAGCTCCACCTAATTGAACCCAATCATATTTATCAAGTGTTCCCATCACAAATTCTTTTGATTGTGTTGCTATTCCACTATGCATTCTCAAGTCATCTGACAAGAGTAAGATTTTTTTCTTCTTTGACATAACCTATTTTCTCCTAATTAAAAGTTGCTTCCACTTACGATTAAATTATCATAAGTTTCAATTTCTTCTCTAAATTTTTCATCTTGTAAAAATCTATCAACTGAACGATTTGTTAATTTTTGTAAAGTCATCTTTGTGTTGACTGTGTTCAGTTTGAATTTCTCATATAATGATTCTATGATTTTAACCGATGTTAATTTTGTATTTTTCATAATTATTCTCCATCATATTTACATATATAAATATATACAAATATAAAAAAACTATGAAATAATTATTCTTTTTTTATCTAACTTTTTTGCATAAGTCAATGTTGAAAATGTACCATCAGAATCCACTCCCTCAGGAATGAATGCTACAATGAAATCACTTGTTCCAGCAATTATTTTGTTTCTCGCATGGAAATTTCTAATATTGTATGGTTTTCCATATCTTGACTCTGGCATTGTACAATATAAATTATACGGGTCGTGAAATGGTGGATACTCTTCATACATTAATCCTAATTCAAGTGCATATTTTTTAGCGTATCTATCAGCACCAGTCTTACAACCACCACTAACAATTATAGTTTTCTCACCATATTGTTGTTTTAACTTGAAGATAAAATCTTTAATTTTCTTTTTATTCTCATATCTTCTACTCCCTACGATTGCTACTTTCATTATACTCCTACACTACAATATTGTGTGTTTTTAAATTCACACCATTTACAAGATTTTTTACTTGGTGTTGGAATTATATTTTCTGATATTCTTTCACCCTTTTCATCAAATGCTAAATCTAAAAATGTATTCAATCGTTTAGCTACCTTGTTCATACTTACAGTACCACTAGCTGGTGAAAACTTCTGTACTCTCTTTTGTGGAAACATAGCGTTTTCCCATAGTTTTCTTTTCACGATAAAGTATTCTA
>Ga0208666_1000455_pt1 | contig 19460 bp, 26 predicted proteins | sample 5B_taG_FD_184078 | JGI IMG/M metagenome (GOLD analysis project Ga0208666, IMG submission 184078) | Marine viral communities from the Subarctic Pacific Ocean - 5B_ETSP_OMZ_AT15132_CsCl metaG (SPAdes) (version 2) | ecosystem: Environmental > Aquatic > Marine > Oceanic | place: Pacific Ocean...
TCCGATTACATATGACCAAGTATGTGAGCTTGACAATTTATTATATGCAATAAAGCATGACTATGGTTTTGAATATAAGAAGATTAAGAACCACAATGGTGAGTATTTCCAGAGTTCTTATAATGGTTTAGTATTTAAAGAGGACAACCCAGATGATTAAACTTGTACAATATGCAGTAGTATTTGAACCCTTTGAAACAGAGGGATTAGAATACGTCAAGCAAGGGTGTGGAGCTATGTGGGACGATAAGAGTCCAGTTAAACTGTTTGAAACTCACGAGGATGCCCAGAAAGAAGCTGACAAGTGGAACACAGGACAGGTGGTGCAGTATGGATGAAGAATACGATGACCATGAGTGTGACCATTGCGAAGGCAATGAGGAGTACTATGAGTTCTACGAAGATGGTCACAGGTATCATGGCTATGAGTGTGGTGTCTGTGGTAAATTATTACAAACAGGATAGGAGACAACATGAGTAATGATGTAAAAGAAGAAGCACTAAAGCAAGCACAAGAAGCCTACATAATATTCCATAAGTTTCTCAAATACTTTGGGTACACTATGTTGTTTCTGATATTCTTGTTGTACTGCAATGACTTCTTTAACGATCCTACAGCCAGTAGGCATCTACCTGAAGAGATAGCAGATCAATATGACCCAAAGGGTCTTAACATAAGGAAAGGAATATAATATGATTACAAAAGAAGATATGAAGTCTTGGGCAGAAAATTATGATGAAGCCATTGAAACATTACTGTGGATTGTTAATGATGATTATACAAAAGATGACATGATGTCAGCAATTACTAATTTTAAAAAGGAGATGCAAGATGAAACCATATCACAATAAAGGCTTTGGCATGGCATTTTTCGTAGTGTTCTTGCTGTTAATACCTCTGCCCATACTAGGACTGTGGGCAGTTGATGGTCAAGATTGGGTGGATAGGTTTACAAATAAATACTTTCCAAAGGCTGAGTGTTGGGAAACAGCCAAACATGAACGAGTTTGCAAGGGCGATAATAACTGTAAATTTTGGAGGAATTTTTGTGATGAATGAGGGACATGCATTATTTTTATTAATGATATGTGGAGTAGTGGCAACACTAGCACTTAACATGATAGTACAAGGAATTATAGGATGATATTAGAAACAGCATTTATGTGTATGGCATTGAACATATACCACGAAGCTAATAATCAATCTATGCTAGGGCAAATAGCTGTAGGGCAGGTTGTGATGAATAGGGTGGAAGACAGCCGTTTTCCAGACACAGTTTGTGAAGTAGTAAAGCAAGCTATTACCCACAAGGGAACAAAAAAACCTATACTTTTTAAGTGTAGCTTTAGTTGGTACTGCGATGGCAAGAAAGATGAACCAGAGTATGACAGTAAATCTTGGTTTTTAGCACAAGATTATGCACGAATAGTTCTGTCTGGGAAGATAGTTCTGGATGTAACTGAGGGGGCAACCCACTACCATGCAACCTATGTTCGTCCATCTTGGGCAAAAACTAAAACCAAAACAACAAGAATTGATAGGCATATATTTTACAGATGGGAAAGGTAGGGTAGTTTATGAGGTATGTACAGAAACGTAAACTGGCAGATGGTAAAACACATTACCGATTTAATCCACCACAAACTTTAGTTGACGAGGGAGTGGTAAAACGTAAAGAACTGGGTACAGATCTGCGTGTAGTGAGGGTTGCTGCGAATCAGTTTAATGAAAAAATAAATGACTATAGGTCGAGTCAAGAGAAAATTAGAAATATTAAGAGGGCAAGTACATTGTCAGATTTAATAGACAGCTACTATTTATCTAATGATTTCAGTATGTTAAGAGATAGTTCTAAAGTAGACTATAAATATTTTTTAGAGATTTTACGACAGACATCTGGGTCAAAAAAGTTTATGTCGGTTACAACTAGGGATGCAAAAAATGCATACGAGGGTTGGGTAAAGCGAGGAGTAACTTTGGCGAATCATGTTTGTTCTTGTGCATCGGTTGTGTTTAATTATGCTGTGCATATGGAGTACACCACGTTTAATCCTTACAAATCTGTAAAAAAACGTCTGCCAAAGAAGAGAAAGGTGGTCTGGACAGATGAAGAAGTTATAAAAATGCTTGACTTCTGTTATAGTGACTTCAAATATCGTAGTATTGGACTAATAGTACAGATGGCATACGAGTGGTGTCAGCGTATTGGTGATATGCGAGAGTTAAAATGGGAAAATGTATTTTTGGAGAGGTCGGAGTTGTTCTTGGAACAATCTAAACGTAGGTCGCAAGTGTTTTTACCTATCTCTGAGGATCTAAATGCTATGTTGAAGCAACAAAAGGAAGAGTTTGGCTTTCAACAGTATATATGCCCTAAAATAAAGCCTATACAGGGCGTGTATGTACCTTATGGGAAGTATGAGATAGGAATGTTGGCAAGGCGTGTCATGAGGAAGATAGGGCTGTCTGACGAACTACGACTTATGGACTTACGAAGAACTGGAGTTACACAGATGGTCGATGCAGGTGTAGATATTAGCCAGATTATGTCTGTTACAGGACACACAAACATAAGTTCGGTACAGCCTTACATTAAAAATACGTTCACAAGTGCAAACAATGCATTGACAAAAAGAACGAATCATGTTAAAAGCACTTTAAGTGCAGACAGTGAAAGTGATATAATATGATAAATGATATATACAGTTTAGTGTTACAGTTAGAGTTACGTGATGGAGAAACTAAGCGTATGAATTGTCCTAATTGTGATGGCTATAAAACTTTTACTGCTACTAACAATATGGGTAGTCTTGTATGGAATTGTTACAAGGCATCTTGTTCTGTATCTGGTGGAGTTCGTGTCCAGTTGACATCGGAAGACATTAAGAAGTCTTTGGGTTATGCTGTAAAAGAGTTGGACAATGCTGACTTTGTAATGCCAGAGTATGTTGTGCCGTACAATGGACAGCGTGAGATTACTAGGTTCACATCGAGGTTCGGTATTGACGAATGGGAATTACATTATGATGTAAAAGATAATCGTGCTGTCTTTCCTATTGTGCATAATGGTGTACTGGTTGATGCTATTGGCAGATCGTTAAGAAATAGCTTGCCAAAGTGGAAAAAGTATGGTACAAGTGGATTGCCTTTTTCTCATGGGTTAGGGAAAATGGCAGTTGTGGTTGAGGATTGCGTGAGTGCTTGTGTGGTTGGTGGAGATGAATTTGTGGGTGTTGCTGTGTTGGGTACATCTCTTTCTGAAACACACAAAAAGTATTTATCGCAGTTCTCAACTGTTATCGTGGCACTAGACCCAGATGCATTGCCGAAAACTGTAGCCTTTAGTAAAGAGTTAAGAGGTCATGTTGACAACGTAAAGATATTACGCTTGACAGATGATCTAAAGTACAGTAGAGAGATAGACATACACAATTTAAAAAGAATGGGAGACACAGCATGGAATTAAGTTTAGTTAGAAGTTTGATGGACAGAGCCTTTTATGAAGAGCATAGAGGTGCTAGATGCCCAGATAGATTATTCAGTAAAGATGTTCGAAAGATTAAGACATCTATCGACAAAGCGATGTACAACTACGAGAGAACTGTCACACCAGACGAGATCGAAGCGTTGTTCATGGCTAACAATCCTACCCTAACAACTGCACAGAAAGGTGCATACGGAGATTTATTCAAGAGGATTAAGAAAGAAGATCCTTTGGGTAATGATGTAGCACAAGAAGTCTTATCAAAGTTATTCCAACAAGTTGTGGGCGAAGATATTGCCAATCTTGGTTTTGATTATGTAAATGGTTCGCAGACAAGCCTTGAGCCTTTGCGTAATATACTTGAGAGTTATGGCGATGACTTCACCCCCAACCTTAACATAGAGTGGGATGACATGGATGTAGACACTTTGCTACAGAAGAACGACATGGAAGCCAGATGGTCTTTCAATATATCGTCCCTTACTAGGGTCGTTGAGGGTGTCAATGATGGACACCTTATCGAAGTGGGTGCTAGACCCAACACAGGTAAAACGTCTTTTCATGCGAGTTTGATTGCAGGAGTAAATGGTTTCGCAAGGCAGGGTGCTAAGTGTGTCGTGCTTTGCAATGAAGAGGGCAGTCATCGTGTGGGTCTACGCTACCTCACTTCAGCTACTGGTATGGACAAGTACCAGATAAAAGAGAACCCTAGTAAAGCAAAAGAGTTATATGCACCAATACAAAAGAATGTCAAGCTACGTGACGCTACTGGCAAAGATATGTCTTGGGTTGAGAGTGTATGCAAGTCTTATCAGCCAGATGTTGTTGTCCTTGATATGGGTGACAAGTTTGCTAAGACAGCAGGGTTTGCTAGGACGGATGAAGCATTGAAAGCTAATGCAGTTCATGCTCGTATGATAGCGAAACAGCATAAGTGTGCCATATTTTATATGTCACAGTTATCTGCCGAAGCAGAGGGCAAGGTTGTACTTAACCAAGCCATGATGGAAGGCAGTAGAACAGGTAAGGCAGCAGAAGCCGATTTGATGATTTTGATAGCAAAAGATGCACCTGTAAATAAGAAAGGTGGAGATGACGATGGTGGTGAGGAAAGCACACTGCGTCACATCAATGTTGTTAAGAATAAATTGTCTGGTTGGCATGGTCGCATTGTCTGTGATTTAGATTACAAAACAGCGAGGTATACAGCATGATGAATTTGATGAATTTAGGTATATATAAATTTACTAAAAAAGACTTGCCCAACTTAGAGTCTAAAATAACAATATCTAAATTCAAATCAGATCAATGTGAGGAAGACAATTATGATAGAGCTTATTATAATAATCCTTACAAGAGAGATATTGAAAGAATAGAAAAATTGATATCTTTGATACATGAAGATTTACAAATAGAACATTATAGAGATGGTCTTGTTTTGGTAGATAAAAAATTTGTTGTATCCTTGATAGATAATAACTGGAGAGTTTTAAATAAAAATACATGGTATAAGCACAAAGATATTAAACATTTTGTAAGCAACTATATAAGAAAGGACACAGCATGATTACACAGTTACTATCATTTCTCTTTGGAAACTTAGATGTTAAAGACATCAAAAGAAAAGAAGAACTAAAAGAGACAGCCTTAGAAATATCTAAGAACACATTACGGCAATACAATAAACAGAAAGATGGGTATGTGTATATTATATCTAACCCTGCGTGGGAAGGTTGGTATAAGGTTGGCATGGCTGTTGATTCTCAGGATAGATGTGGAAGTTATCAAACATCTAGTCCTCACAGAGATTATAGATTAGAATACAGCAAGTATTTTCTAAACAGAAAAGTGGCTGAAGAGATAGCACATGACGTAATAAGTGAGATTTCTCTTGACAGAAACGGAGAATGGTTTAGAGTAAGCGTTAATAAGATTCGAAAAATAATCAAAGGAATAGATTATGAAATTAGTGCTTGATGTAGAGAATACTGTAACAAAGCGTAATGATAGGTTACACTTAGATCCTTTTGAAACCAACAACTCCCTTGTCATGGTTGGAATGAAGAGTGATCTTGGTGAACAGGTAATTACCTTTGACCACAGTGAAACAGAACCCACACCAGATGGGCAAAAGATTGTTCAAGATATGCTTGATAGGGCTACAGTTCTTGTATGCCACAACGTATCACACGATCTCCTCTGGTTGTGGGAGTCTGGTTTCAAGTATGATGGTATTGTTTTTGACACAATGTTGGGGGACTACGTTTTACAGCGAGGTCAAAAGAAACCGTCATCACTTGAGATGTGTGCAGAGAGGTATGGACTAGAAACAAAGAAGCAAGATACATTAAAAGAATATTTCAAAAAAGGGTTCTCTGTTCGTGACATACCTCATGCCGAGCTATCGGAATATCTAGTGGCAGACTTACGTGCCACAGATGAATTATCAGATAATATATTTGGTAGACTATATGGTAAAGACAGTGGGCTGATGAATACAGTTAGCCTTACAAATATGGTTGCTGTTTGCTTGTGTAAGATATACAGGAACGGTTTTGCTGTTGACTATGTAGGATTAGAAGAAGTTAAACAAGAGTTTGAAAAAGAAAAGAGACAGCTTGTGCAGGATTTAAATCTACAAGTTAGAGAACTTATGGGCGATGTTCCTATCAATCTAAACAGCCCAGAGCAACTATCGTGGGTGATATACAGCCGTAAGCCAAAAGATAAGAATGATTGGTCTAGCTGTTTTGATTATAAGATGGACTACAATGGTTTCAAAAGCAAAGTTCTTGAAAAAGCCGAGACTATATATAAGAAGAAAGCATTTAAGTGTGAAGCTTGTGATGGTAAAGGTGTAATACAAAAGATGCGAAAAGATGGTAAGCCATATGCCAGACCAACAAAATGTTCTACGTGTAATAATCTTGGTTTTATTTATAAGAATGTAGCCAACGAAGTAGCTGGTCTAAAGCGACAGCCACCTAACTCACGTTGGGTTAGTCACAGTGGTTTCACGATAAACAAATCAAACGTAGAGATACTTGAGAACATGGCTAGACGAGAGGGTGATACTACAGCACAGAGTTTCTTAAAGAAGATACGTAGGTTGTCGGCAGTAGAAACATACCTCTCTAGCTTTGTAGAGGGCATTGCAGACCATGTTAAGAGAGATGGTAAGCTACACGTTAGATTATTACAGCACCGTACCTCTACAGGACGGTTCAGTGGTGCAGACCCTAATATGCAGAACATGCCCAGAGGTGGTACGTTTCCTGTGAAGAAGGTTTTTATATCTCGTTGGAACGAAGGAAAGATACTTGAAGCTGACTTTGCACAGCTAGAGTTTAGAGTTGCAGCTTTTTTGTCGCAGGATAAAACAGCTATTCGTGAGATATGTAATGGTGTAGATGTTCATGCTTACACAGCAAAGGTTATATCGGAAGCAGGACAGCCTACAACAAGACAAGAAGCTAAAGCACATACCTTTGCACCTCTCTACGGTGCTACTGGTTATGGAAGGACAAAAGCTGAAGCTGAATACTACGAGCAGTTTACCAAGAAGTATGACGGTATAGCTAACTGGCATAGCAATCTTGCCCAAGAAGCTATAGATACTTTGAGGATAAAAACACCATCTGGCAGAGAGTTTTCTTTTCCAGATGTTGAGAGAAAGGGCAATGGTAAAGTTACGTATGGGACACAGATTAAGAACTATCCTGTACAGAGTTTTGCTACTGCCGACATCGTTCCTTTGGTTCTGATACGAATAGAGGAAGCACTGCAAAAAATGCAAAGCTGTATTGTAAATTCTGTGCATGACTCTATCGTGATAGACATTCACCCAGACGAGCAAGATCAAGTTTTAAAGGTGATGAAAGATATTAACAAGAACTTAAAAAATATTGTTGACAACCATTTCAACATAGACTTTAATGTACCCTTGTTATTAGAATCAAAAATAGGAAATAATTGGCTTGACACTAAAGATGTCATGTGATATAACTATAGTTCTTTAATTAATAGGAGATAAATATATGAGTGCAAACATTACAACAATAGATACAGATAACTATGCAGTTATGGCGAAAGCTATGGGCATGGTTTCAGAAAACGATACAAAGAAGAAGTCTAGTACACTTGCTCGACTACGAATTAATCACTCGCCCTTAATGGGTCAATCAGAGATCAACGGAAAGTCTGTTAATGTTGAAGTTGTAGAGGGTGGTACATACAAACTAGAGATACCAGATGGTGAAACATTATATTCCACCACAGCGAGTGTTCGTCCGTTTATGCAGAGGTATATGTATAAGCGATTCGTAATGGGTTCTGGGGACACACCAAACAAATATATTAAGACAGTTATGAATGACAATCTTAATGTTGATCTCAAGGATAATGATGGTGGGTTCAACTGTGGTAAACCTGCAGGGTTCATTCAAGACTTCAAGGCTCTTGACCAATCAACGCAGGATTTGATTAAGCAAATCAAGAGAGTACGTGTTATCTTTGGTACTATTGATTTGAAAGATGCTGTAGACACTAATGGTGTATCGGCTGAGTTAGGCACTACACCTTTCATATGGGAAGTAGAAAACAGAGATGCTTTCAAAACTCTTGGTAATTGTTTTGTGAAGCTGTCCAAAATGAAAAGGCTACCACCACAGCATATGTTTGAAGTAGCTACGGAGCAGAAAAAGTTACCTAATGGTAACAGCTTCTATCTTCCATCGGTTGCTGTCAATTTGACAGACACAATAAAACTGTCGGACGAAGACCAACAAACCTTTGCAGATTTTATGCAATGGGTTGATAATTATAACGACTACATCATTGGTGCTTGGGACGAAAACTCTCGTAAGAAAGAGGACATGGATGTTAGTGTCGTTGACGAGATTATCGAAACAGAGGAGATACCATTCGAATGAAGCATCCCTCTGAAATGGCATTGCATCAATACTTGGAAGATGCTATCAATGGAAAGACCTCTATGTCTGCTAGTACCATAACAAGTATTAAGAAAGACATAGGAGAAGCATTGAAACGTCAGTTTGGTAAAAAGACAAAGCGTAGAAAGTTTCAACTACGCATGTCAAATGTAGGCAGACCTTCTTGCCAACTCTGGTTTGAAAAGAATAGTCCAGAGAAAGCTGATCCTCTGCCTACAACATTCGTAATGAACATGATGCTTGGGGATATAGTTGAAGCTGTATTCAAGGGATTGATGAAAGAAGCTAAAATTGATTTCCAAAACTCAGACAAAGTTTCATTAGACGTTGCCGATACGAAGGTTAGTGGTACGTATGATTTAGTATTAAATGATGCTGTAGACGATATTAAGTCTGCTTCAGATTGGTCGTATCGAAATAAGTTTGAATCATACGATACTCTTGCCAAAGAAGATCCTTTTGGTTACGTGGGACAGTTGGCAGGTTATGCTAAAGCTTCTGGTAAAAAAGCAGGTGGTTGGTGGGTTGTTAACAAAGCCAATGGTCAGTTCAAGTACGTACCTGCAAGTAGCATTGACGTAGATGAAGAAGTTAAAAAGCTAGAAGCCAATGTCAATGTAGTAAAAAGTAATGTCTTTAAAAGATGTTTCGAATCTGTAGAAGAAACCTTCAGAGGTAAGGCTACAGGCAATAGGATATTAAATATAACTTGTTCTTTCTGTCGATATAAAAATTCATGTTGGGAGAATTTGCAGGAGTTACCTTCCTTGTTGTCTAAAGCTAAAGAGCCTAAAATTGTTTCATATGTTAGTATAGGAAAGGAGAATGTAGCATGAATGATAAATCTAACACCACACTAGATGAAATGGCTAGTGAAATTAGTGAAATGGAAAAGCAACTTATGGAGATGAAGAAAGCTTATCGTGAGAGAAAGTACGAAGGTTTGAAGATAGCAATGGATGCTAGAAAGTCTGCAGACGAAGCTCTTAATGATGAGCTAAAAGCTCTTGGGCTGAAAGCCTTTCCGTCTGTTAGATCTACATCTGTCTGGTGGTAAGTGTACGGAAGTAAAAAATATAATTTAGCACGTAGGCTAGGTTTTCGTAGTGGTCTTGAAGTAAAGATCGCAGATGAGTTGAAAGAACTCTCCATTCCATTTATATACGAGGGTATGAAGATAGAATGGGAAGACCTAGCTTATCGTATGTACACACCAGACTTTGTATTGCCAAATGGTATTATAATAGAGACTAAGGGCAGATTTACTGTAGCTGATAGACGGAAGCATCTTTTAATAAAGAAACAACATCCTAAGTTAGACATTAGATTTGTTTTTGAAAATGAAAACAACAAGCTGAGAAAAGGATCTAAAACCTCTTACGGTAAATGGTGTGAGAAGAATGACTTTCTTTATTGCAACAGAGTTATACCAAACAAGTGGCTAAGTAAAAAAGGAATAAAGACGCATCCAACTCTCATACAATTTAGGAATAAAAAAATATGACCAGAGAACCACTAAATTTTTTAGGATATAGAGATGAAGAGATTAGTATCCGTATATCACCAGAGATAGACAAAGATAAATGGACAGGAAATCTGCATCTAACTATTGATGCGTTTGACTCTAGCCCTCTAAGCGATGTCGATTATTTTTCTCTTATGAATTTTGTACGAATGATAATGGCAACTCCTGTTCTTATAGAAGAAGATGAAGAAGCCAGAGATAAACTTTGGGAAATAGCACAAAAAGATCTTGACCCACCGAAAAAAAATGGTAGTATACTTAATAGAGATGGTAATATAATAAAACTTCACTTTAACAAAAAAACAGATGGGAGTGCATAATATGGCAAAATGGGAAATGAATAATTGTAAGGATAAAGATATGGTCAACAGCCCACCACATTACAACAAGTATGGTGTAGAATGTATAGATGCAATAATGTCAGCTACTGGAGAAGGCTTTGAGTATTATCTGCAAGGAAATATAATGAAGTATCTTTGGAGATACCGATACAAGAATGGTGTGCAGGATTTAGAGAAGGCACAGTGGTATCTCAATAAATTAATAGAAGTAAAAAAGGGTGATAAGTCATCCCCAGATTTATTCACTTCTTTAGGTATAGAGTTGAGCGATGGTTGTTAAAATATTTTTGACATTGGATTTGGATAAAGAAGACTATCCTGTACCTGCTGATGGAGATCCTAGCGAGGAAATACAAGAAGCTGTAGAAGAGTTTATACATGATATTGATGGACTTAAAATAAAAAATATTAAAATTATAATGGAGAATTAATTATGGAAGATTATCAAAAGTTTATTGCAATTTCTAGGTATGCTAGATGGATAGATGAAAAAGGACGTAGGGAAACATGGGAAGAAACTGTTCACAGATATGTAGATTATATAACTGAGAAAGTCAAAGGACATCTACCGAAGCAACAGATCATTGATGCTATAACTAACTTAGAAGTTATGCCCTCTATGAGAGCCTTGATGACAGCAGGACCTGCTCTTGAAAGAGACAATACAGCAGGATACAACTGCAGTTATCTTCCTGTTGATGATCCAAAATCTTTTGATGAAGCTATGTACATTCTTCTGTGTGGCACTGGTGTTGGTTTCTCTGTGGAAAGACAGTATGTATCTCAGCTACCTGAAATACCCCAGAGTTTAGAGCATGTGGATACGTGTATAAAGGTACAAGACAGTAAAGAAGGATGGGCAAAAGCATTACGCAAGCTGATAGGACACCTGTATATGGGCGAAGTTCCTGTGTGGGATGTATCAAGTGTAAGACCTGCAGGTGCTAGGTTAAAAGTGTTTGGTGGTAGAGCTAGTGGTCCTGCACCTCTTGTAGATTTATTTAACTTTACAGTTGCTCTGTTTCGCCAGAATGAAGGCAAGAAGCTGTCAAGCTATGATTGTCATAATCTTATGTGCAAGGTTGGAGAAGTTGTAGTCTCTGGTGGTGTTAGACGTTCTGCTATGATTAGTCTGTCTAACCTCTCAGACCAACGTATGAGACACGCTAAGTCTGGTAAATGGTGGGAGACAGCACCACAGATGGCTCTGTCAAACAACTCTGTTGTCTACACAGATAAACCAGACGGAGAAACATTCCTACGTGAGTGGACATCTTTAGTGGAATCAAAGTCTGGTGAACGTGGCATATTCAACAGGCTATCGGCAAAAGAACAAGCGTCAAAGTATGGTAGGCGAGATCCTAACTATGACTTTGGCTGTAATCCTTGTAGTGAAATTATATTACGTCCTTATCAATTTTGTAATCTGACCGAAGTAGTCATTCGTGAGAAAGATAAGTTTGACGATTTGAAGAGAAAGGTTATGCTTGCTACCATACTTGGCACAGCACAAGCTACGCTTACAAAGTTCCCTTATCTACGTAAGGTCTGGAATAAGAATACGGAAGAAGAGAGATTGTTAGGTGTCAGTTTAACAGGTATCATGGATAACCCATTAACTAATGGAAAGAAAAATGGACTTGAAAAAACCCTTGAAGAACTCAGAAAAGTTTCCGTTGAAACAAACAAAGAATGGTCAACAATCTTTGGTATCCCCCAAAGCACAGCCATTACCTGCGTCAAACCAAGTGGAACAGTATCACAGCTTGTGGACTCAAGCAGTGGTATCCACCCTCGTCATAGCTCTCATTATATTCGTACCGTTAGGGGCGATAATAAAGATCCTCTTACTAACTTCATGATAGACAGTGGTATACCCAGTGAACCAGACTTCATGAAGCCAGATACACAGACAGTGTTTAGCTTTCCTATGAAGTCACCTAAGAACTCTGTTATGAGAAATGACATGACAGCTATCGAACAGCTAGAGATGTGGCTTCTCTATCAGCGACACTGGTGTGAGCATAAACCTTCTGTTACAATATCAGTACGTGATGATGAATGGATGGAAGTGGGTGCGTTTGTATTTAAACACTTTGACGAGATGTCAGGTGTTTCTTTCTTACCACACTCCGATCATACTTATCAACAAGCACCATATCAGGACTGTACAGAAGCTGTATACAATGATTTTAGCAGTAAGTTCACTCATATTGATTGGAATAAGTTTACGGATTATGAAAAAGAAGACAATACTAAGTCTTCACAAACATTCGCCTGTTCTGGTGACAGTTGCGAAATAGTTGATATAGGTGCATGATATGGGTGTTATAGTAATATATGCAACTATATTTATTAATGGTGTAGTTGGTGTTATAGAATACAAAGGGGACACTTTCATGAGCAGTGAAGAGTGTATTTCGTATTTGCAGAATTATAACGATCACATTAATACAACACTGCAAGATCATCTAAACCAAAAAGAAAAAGGAGCAACTGTTCTCTATATTGGATGTTCTGAAAGAAATAAATTTATACAAGAAGGAGATTTGACATGAAGCACTTATCAAGAAAAGAACGTGGTCTTGGTAAGCATGATGCACCACTGAAGATACAGTGGATGAAAGGCTACGATGCTTTTGCATATGGAAAGCTACGCAACCCCTATAGTTCCGATACTATGCAACACAGAGAATGGGAACGTGGGTTTAATAAAGCCTACTACGAAAACTTAGATAGAGGAATACATGAGGTTAGAAAAAGAAGCAAAGGATTTTATGGACAGAAGAAACAAAGATCCGAAGACAATGTTCGAAATTCTCACAGAAATGACCTACAGGCTAAGAGAGTGTGAGAAAAGTCTGAAAGAGATACGAGAGATATTGCGTAAGCTACCTGTAAAGAGTTAGTCTTGTGATATATCTAAATCAGCACCTTCTAGTTGTTTTACTATTTTATTTAAAATACTGTGGTCGTACCCATCCTCGTTTCTGGGTATACCATATTTTTTGTTTGTTTTAGGATTTGTCATTTTGTGATATTGTTCTTTTGCTAAGTCTTTGTAAAACTGTCTTTTAGATCCACCTCTCTCAAACTTCATAGCTTCAACTATATCTTTTGCTTTTGAACCCTCAACTAAGTTGCTTATTATATCGGTTCTTTTTGGCTTAAACTTTTTATCAATTAAATGTTGTATATATAGTTTTTGTTTTTCACTTTTAGAGTAAACTCGTACCTCTCCACCTTCTATTTCTATCTCACTAGCTTTCATATTTTTGTAGTCATCGGATGTTATCTCTTTGTGTAGCACTTGGTCTATGAATACTTTAGCTAGTACATTGTTTACCATATTGTACTCTGGATTTCTAGTTCTTCTGACAAGTCTGTTTGGAGATATTCTCAATCTTGTAAACTCTTTTTCTACTTCAGTAGCTCTTTGTCTAAATAAAACACCCATTGCTTGTCTGGATATTCCTGCACCTGCTCTTCTTATAGGCTCATCTCCTGTAAATGGTGTTGTTAGTATTGTTGGTTTTTCATACCCCTCAATATTTTCTTCAAAGAAGTCATACATTGCGTCATTTCCCGGTAGTCTTTTAAAAGATTTATTTAGAAATGTACTTATAAAATTAGGTCCTCGCATATCTTTAAGTATTCTTGCATCGTCTGGTGCAAAAAATGAATTATAAAAATCTTGTGGAACTGTGAAAGGTATACTATAAGTTTCTACAAAGTTAGAAGCGAACTCTGCCAATATATTTGAAGCACCTTTCAAGTCTCCTCTTTCTAAGTCAGCTATAGCTCCTTCAAGAGCATACAATCCAAAACCTGTTTTAAATAACTGCATACCTGTGAGTGTTTGTAAAGTGTCTCTAATTATAGCTGTGTTAGTATCTGCTGTTATTGGATCACCTTTATATGCTCTTGCTACTAAATCACCAAAATAAAGGTATGGTGCTAGAGGAAAGAAAGGTCGCATATCATACGTAGTTCCATCATCCATCTTACCTAAGTACCATTTATCCCCTGCATTTTCTGACATTCTAAACTTCATAGCACCTAAAACAAACGCAGTGCCTAAAAGTCCTTTCGATACGTTTTCATATCCATCGTTTAACTCTCTTGCTGTCTTGCTACCTGCCAAAGCAGCCAACTCTGATCTAGCATTTTTATTTAATAAAAGAAATGTTGGAGAGTATTCATATGTAAAACGCATAGCGTTTACCATAAATCTTGGAAATGGTGCGAAAGAAGTACCTACAAATGGAACTGCATGTACAGCTTTTATGAATGTTTTTGCTAATTCATTTTCAGGTGATCTTTGATACGTATAATACAAAGCTTCTTCAGTTGCTTTTTGTATAGCATCTCTACCCTCTTTTGATTGACCAAATACTTTGTGAAAGTTTCCTCTCTCCATTATTTTTACTAAGCTAAAATCTTCTTCTCTAAATATAGATTTCCAAGCATCAGGTGCATTTTTATCAACGCCTAGCTTTGAATAATATGTTCCTAAAGTATCTAGTTTAGTTGTACCATCATCCCACATTTTTCCTTTTAGAAATGTATCAAAATACTTTTCTGCATCTTCTTTAGTTTTTGGTTTTATAACACCTGCTAAGTCATTCAGTTGTCTTTTTAAACTTCCTGTAAACGCAACTCTTTTGAACCAGTTGTCAGATACAGTGTTGATTACGTTAAGACCCCTAGATATTTTTGAAAGTGGCACTAACTTATTGGGATTTTTACTAGCATCAGCAACATCTAAGAGAGGTCTAAATAATCTATCATATTCCTCTGCAAAGTTTGCTTGATATATTGATTGTAATGCCCTTGATTCTTTTGCATTTAAAAAGCCCTCAAACAAAGCCCACGCATCACTGTTTGGTTTTAATCTCTCAACACCAGTTAATCTTTGTAATGTTGTGTCCATTGCTCTGGTTGCAAGATCAATGGGTAATCTAATTAAACCACCTGCTATGTTTCTAACAGTGGTAGCAGGTTGTGATGTCATAATCGCAAGTCTAGCTTGGTCTAGTTCTCTTAATACACCAGTTTTTGCAAAATCCTTAGTGTCTTGATTAGCAACCTTTTTGAAAACATCTTTTACTTCTTTATTAAAACCAAAATAATCATATCCTGCTGCATCATCTAAATAACTTAATGACCTTTTTAGTTTTCCTACCTGTTGTAATCTTCTACCTGCTTCAGAAGCATCTGCTAAGTATATATCTGCTAAATCATTGTAGCTAAGATTATACTTGCTTAACAAAGGCTCAAAAGTATCTCTTATAGCTTTCTCTGCATCAACATCCGTAGCACCTTTTTTGGCTAATGCTTTGTCTTTTATTTCTGATATAGCCTTAGAAACTGTTTCAGATATTCTTTCACCTGCTAAATCCTCTGGGTTTCTACCTTTTAATGATATTCTAGTTATATCTGTTAGAGCAGCTAATACTTGGTCATATTTTTCTGGTCGAATATTTACGGTTAAAGTATCATCTATATCCCCTCTTTCAGCAACTTGCTCTTTTATTTTTAACCCTCTCTCTACAGCATCTTTATCAAGAGGTTTTAACTTCTCTTTTAACATCTTTGTGACACCTTGAGCTTCTATGTCTGTAGAGTTTAATGTTTTACCTGCATTTTCTATACCTTGTTCTATTTGTTTTTTTATAGAAGCATCATTTTTAGCTATTATATCTCCTGTATTTCTTTCCATAAATGCTACAACTGATCCCTTTGCAGTCAAAGGTATAACGGCAGCAGGAGCTACAGTGCTTATAGCTGTAACAACACCTGTTTGTAATAGAGAATAATCTTTTTGTAAATCAGCTTGTATTTTTGTTTTTTGTGCTGCTACATCTTGTAAAGCTCCTGCAGCTCCTTCAGTTGCCATAGCAGTTAATATAGGTCTTTTACCAACTTGTTGTAATAGTTTTGTTACACCAAATTTAGTAGCTTGTATGCCACCCTGAGTTGCTACTTTGCCAACGACAGGAACTAACATACTCAACCAAGTAGATGGTGCTGTGACTATACCTTCTAACACATCTCCAATAGATTTGTATGCTGATCTACCCCCCTCTTGCCAAAAGTAAGGTAAAGAATTTTTTGCAGTAAACAATAATCTATAATCATTGAGTTCTTGTAACTTTTCTTGGTATCTAGGCTCTTGCCCTCTTTGCTGTGCGTCTTCTAAATCAGATACAAGACTACTAACATAGTTAAGATCGCTTGCTGCTGTCAACTCATTTACGTCAAACTTATTAAAATGCTCTAGCACTTCATCTATAGCATCTTCTGGATTTAAATCATCTCTGCCTAAATACTTTTCAGACATTCTAATAGCAGCTTCTCGTATGTTTTCATCTTGCAATATGGTATCATACGTCTGCTTTTCAGACTGCAACAAGCTTACAGCTTCTTCATTTAAATCATCGTGATGTTGTGCATTGGAAGTTACATCTTGCTCTGTGTCTATTTCTGGTTCGGTAGCAACGCTATCCTCAGTTTCCACAGTTAAAGATGGTGTGTATCTATTTGGTCTTAGATAATCTGGTAAATCCTCTATGTTAGGAATATTTTCACTGGTCTGCTGAAAAGATTGAGTTTCATCCCTCATAAAAGAGGGTATTTCCTCTTCTGTTGATATACGAGTCATTTTCTACCCTATTGTACAAACGGATTTTGTTGCTGACTTTGAAAAGAACCTAATTTACTAAGTATTTCTTGTATGTAATCACTTGTTACTTTTTTATTTATATAAACTTTTCTTTTTAAATTAGTACCATCTATTGTTTTCATAACAGGATATTGAATAAAATCACCTTCATGCTTTTGTATATGCTCATAAAAACTTTGTGTTGGAACTTCTGGATTATCAGCCATAGTTACAGCACCTTCAAAAATTTTCTCTGGCAACAAGGTTGCATATCCTGCACTATTCCAATGTTGGTCAAAATAAGTTAGTTGTTCAGGAGCTAAAGATTGTAGAGCTTTTCTTTCTTCAACTATTCTTTTTTCTCTTAGGTAATTCATAATTCTTTCTTTTTTCTGTTGATCTTCTATACCTTGTATTGTGCCTGTTTGTTGGTCAAAATTAATATTGTTTCCGTTTAATCCTATTCGCCCATCTTCTCCTCCAATATTTATAAAGAAAGTGTTACCCTCTTTACTACCTGAACTAAACAGTGTATCAAAATCTGTTTTCATACCTGTAGAAACTCTATCAATAGTTTTTCTAAAATCGTCTAACTCTGGTTTTCCTAATCCGTCAACTAATAGTTTAAAGTTACTAGATTGCTTTAAACCTGCACTAGCAGCCTTATATTTATCTTGTGTTTTAACTAATGCCTTTTTAACTTGATCGTATTCTGGAGTACCAACCGTCAACCCTGCTAACTTCATTTCTTGTTGATCTAGTTGTTTTGATAACTTTTCCATAACAACTTCAGGATCGTCTATTTGTTTTAAAATATTTTCTCTCTCTTTTATAAAGAAAGGTAAATCTAAGTTATCCAATTCATCAAGATTTTTTGCTTTTGATATTTGTGATAAAACTTGATCTTCGGATATTCTTGGGTCTTTAAATAATGCCTGACGCTCTGGCTCTGCACTAAAGTCAGGCTGTTGCCCTTTCTTATATGTAACATCAAAAGCACTGCTTATGCTTCTGTTACCACCATCTTTTTCATTTAAGTCTTTTATAGATTGTCCAACACCAGTAATATATTCATACATTCCATCAGTTTTTGCACCATAGGACGCTACTGTAGGGTCATATCCTTGAGCAGTTAAAAGTTCAAACCTTGCTCTATACTGTCTTTTTTCTGACAATAGTAAATCTTGTCTTGACTTTGCATACCTTTCTTTTTCTCTGTCTCTTGCAAGAGCATCTCTTAGTTCTATTTGACCTCTTTCATGCTTGTTTTTTCTTTTGGCTTTTACTGTCTCATCAGCACTTATACCAAAACCTGCAATTATACCACCGATGTCCATATTTACATACTCCTCGCCATTAATCCTTTAGGTTGATCTTCTTCAACTACCTCTTCTTCTACAGGTTTGCTTGGCATAACTCCCCCTTCATTTATTTCTTTTAGAGCTACTGCAGCTGTAGCTTCTACGTTAGGTGCTACCTTACCATTTTCCATACCTGTATTATACTTTACTTCGTTTCTTTCTGCAACATATTTTAGTAATTCTACTATTATAGGTAACATTAACACACCCACATCAATACTGTGTACCCCTTCCATAACAGCTGCATTTTGCATTGCATTAGCTATTGTTGTTAAAGGCATACCCATCTCTATCACTTGCAATAGCTGTGGTATGAACTCTTCGTCTAGTATTTTGTCTCTATAGAAAGGCATTACATCGTCTACATTTGTAAACTGTGCAGGTTTTTGCCAAGGTCTATCCCCTAGCTCATGTGTTAAGCCCTCTCCGGGAACAGGTGCATCTAAACTAGGCTGTTGTATCATCGTTTAATCCTTGTCTTGCTTCTCTTATTGTCTTTACAAAATCTACTGCATTTTGTGCTTCTGTTTGTTGTTTGTCCTGCTTCATACCCATCATGCCAGATTTAGATAACAAACCTTTTTGCTTCTTCTTCTTAGGCTGTTTACCCAAAAATTCTATAAGTTTATCCATATTCTTACACGCATCTACTGCAGGATTTGTCGGACTATATCTCATTCTTTATCACCCAAATAAAAATTCACTACCAAACATAAACGCCCCTATCAACTTACCAAAGCCAACAGAAGAGTTATAATCATTCTGCATCTTTTGTATGTCAACATTATTGTCGGCATCTAAGTGTGCAACGGCTAAGTCTTTTACTCTGTCTCTCTCATTTTCTGCACTTGTCCATGCATACTGCATAGCGTCAGAGTAATACTGCCATAGGTTATTATATGCTGTGTTTGATATTCCAAGTAGGTTCTGTGCATTTATTTCGTTAGCACGATTGACTGCTGCAGTGTCGGCTGTTGCTATCTGCCTTCTCCACTGTGCATTGTTTTGGTCGATGACAAGCCTGTTGTTTGCATTGAACTGGTCACGTTGGTTTCTCACTTCTGTGTTGAACTGTGAGATAGCGTTCTCTTGCCCTGCATTGAACTGTGCCTGTGCATTTGCCTGTGATGCA
>Ga0208666_1000456_pt1 | contig 19453 bp, 20 predicted proteins | sample 5B_taG_FD_184078 | JGI IMG/M metagenome (GOLD analysis project Ga0208666, IMG submission 184078) | Marine viral communities from the Subarctic Pacific Ocean - 5B_ETSP_OMZ_AT15132_CsCl metaG (SPAdes) (version 2) | ecosystem: Environmental > Aquatic > Marine > Oceanic | place: Pacific Ocean...
TCCTGAATTAGATCCAGGCGGAACATATTGGAACTACGTTGCACAGGGTGGTGACACTGCACAGGTTCTACAAGAGACTGGAGACCTTCTCTATCAGGCAGCAAGTGGTGTTAACAGGATTGCCCTTCCATCTGGTGCAGCAACTGCTAACGCTGCTCAGAGCACTGTTACAGCGACAGGTGCAGATTATACTCCTTCTACAGGTGTACTTCAAGTTACTGTTGCTTCTCATGGATTCACTACAGGAGACTTTGTTAAGTTTGCTGATGGTTCAATCACATTTACTTGTGCTAAGGATGGTAACGCTAGTAACCACCCATACCCACGTGCAACTGACCCAGCTAGCAAGAAGTTCCTAGAACTAACTGTTGTTAATGCAAATACATTTACAGTTAATGTTGGTATTTCTTCTGATACATCTGCACATACATTTGTTTCTGCTGTTACAGACGGAATCACAAGAGTTGGTAACGTATCTGCTGAAAGAGAAGCAAGTGGTCAAGTACTAACAGTTGGTGGATCACCTCTACTACCTCAGTGGGAAAGAAATAACGTATCAGAAAGTGTCTACTATGTCACAAAGGAAGGATCTGATGCTAACCACGGTAAGAGTATTTCTAGAGCATTCGGTACTCTAAGACATGCATGTGATTTCATTAGTGGTTTAACAGGTTCTCAAAAACCTTCTCCTACAAATCTACTTACAATCTTTGTTAAGTCTGGTGTATATTCAGAAGTTCTACCAATTATTGTTCCCGAACATGTTTCAATTATTGGTGACAACTTAAGAACTTCTATCATTAAGCCTGCTCTCGGTGATTCCGACATGCAAGCTTTAGTACTTGCTTCTAATGTTACACACCTAAGATTTGGTGAGACTATCAGTAACTCTACTGGAACCAAGACCGCTATGGTTCTTGATTCTGACTACCAGAATAACGTCCATCTACTTAACTTAACTGGTGGAGTTTGGACTGCTGCTGATAAGTATGTTGATATCGTAGACAACAAGGCTGCTGATGCACGTGATCTACTTATCACAAACAGAGCATTCATTGCTGCTGAAGCTTATCATCGCCACGCAGCAAACGAAGGTGCTGTAACTGGTACTGAAGCTACTGTCAAGGAACGTCTTGCTGCATTAGTTGATGCTATTGGTTTCAACGTCAAGCATGGTAACAACAATAAAGTATATGATTATACTACTGCTTTGCTTGGTGGTTCTGCTATAACTGGAGACAATACTCAAGATACAGCACTTGCCAACTACATTGAAACAGTTGGTATTGAAGTCGCTCGTAACGAAGTTGTTTCTGCTTCTGCTGGTAACACTCTTACACAGACAAGAGACCTCACAATTACTTCTGATGGTTCTAATCCTAAATGTGTCAACGTTGCTTCTGCAATGACAACACTTGTTGGTATAGTTACTTCTGCTATTGCTAATGGTGACCTGTCTGGTACTACCAGTTCAGAACCATATATTGATATTTCTACTGTAGCAACTCGGATTAACTCTGAGTCTACAATGTGCTTGCTTGGTTCTCATACTACTATCAAGGAGATGGTATTTGACGGAATGACTGGATTCCAAGCTGGTGCTGATGATAAGGATATGGACACTGCTACCATTAAGGGTGTGTTCTTCAGATTTAATCCTAATTCACCGATTACTAAGTCACCATACATTCAGAACTCTACCATCTTTGCTGGAGCAGCAGTTGGTATTCTACTTGATGGTGCTGTACATAACCACTTTAATGATTCGTCAACACCTTCATACAAATCAATGGTGTTTGACTCCTTTACTCAGGTACTAGATGGTGGTGTTGGTATTTACGTTACTAACGCTGCTGCAACTGAGATTGTATCATCATTTACATACTACGCTCATATTTCCTACACTGCTACACGTGGTGGTAGAATTCGTGCTGTTACTGGTAACTCATCTTACGGTAAGTATGGTGCAATTGCTAGAGGATTTGATTCTGCTGAGACAACCATTGATGGTTTCGTCAAAGGTAAGCGTCTTACAATTGATACTAACGTGCCTCTTAGTGGAGCTCTCACTACAGGAGAAAATCTTGTTGGTGGAACATCAGGTGCTGTTGGAGAACTAATCAATGACCAAAATGGTTCTGGTTTCTTATACTACTTCCCAGTTAAGGGAACCTTCCAACAAGGTGAGGTAGTTACAGGTGCAACATCTGGTGTTGCTGCAACTCTTGTAAACAACACAGATGCTGTTCAAGGACAGAAAGGATTTATTCTTACAGTTGTAGGATTAGGTACTGCTCCTGATTCTGGTGGATCTGTTTCTCTTGATGATAATGGAGTTAACGATGACACTGGTTCATACGTTATCTCTAATGCTAGTTACGTAGCACAGGATGGTAGAGGTTCAATAGGAGTTGATAGAGGTCTCTTAGGAAGTTCTTCTGCAACACATGATGGTACTACTGCTATCTCATTGTACGCTGATGCTGGAAACGATACAACACTTTCTGGATCAGTTGCTTCAGGTGCAGCTTCACCTGTAACAATGCAAGTTGCTAGTGTTACTGGAATGACCATTAACGGATTCATCATTATTAATGATGAGATGTTCAAGGTTGTTTCATTCCCATCTGCAACATCTGTTGAAGCAGAACGTGCTCAAGAGGGTACATCTGCTGGAGCACACGCTGCTGCTGCCTCTATTGCAATAGTTAATGCTAAGATTGCATCTCAGGATGTATTGATTGAAGACGTTGCTATTAACGATTTAACACTTCGTGTTGCTGCTGCAAACATTGGTCTTGATCCTACTGACTATATCAAGATTGATAATGAGTTTATGAAGATTACAACTGTTACTGCTGATACAACTGGTATCACAACACTACAGTTGGCAGATGAGAAGACAGTTGAAGCTGGAGACGGACAAGGATTCAAGACACGTTATAGGTACTCACAAGTACGTCTAACTGCTCATGACTTCCTAGACGTTGGTACTGGAAGTAAGGCTAATACTAACTGGCCTGGTCTTCCACTATCTGCTAACGTTCCTTCTAACGAAACAGACGAAGCTCGTCCAGGTCGTGTTTACTACGTATCTACTGACCAAGATGGTAACTTCTCTGTTGGTAAGTTCTTTAAAGTTGAGCAGTCAACTGGTAAGGCAACACTAGACGCTTCTGCGTTTGACTTGTCTGGTCTATCAAGTTTGAGACTTGGTTCTATCGGTGCTCAGTTGGGTGCTGCTATTGACGAATTCTCTACTGATGGTACATTGTCACAGAACAGTGACCAGAAGGTTGCTACACAAAAAGCAACTAAGACATACGTTGATAACCTTTCAGCACTTGGTGGTAACCTCACCATCGCTGGTAACTTAACAGTTAAAGGTACAACAACATCTATCAATTCTGTTACGTTGACTTCCAAGGATCGTAACATTGAATTGGGTAAGGTTGCTATTGGAAGCTTTACTGGTGATATATCTACTGGTTCAGCAGATATCACTAACTGTAGTGATATGGACAACATCGCACCTGGTGTAGCAATCACGCTAACTGGTAGTGGTGGTACAGTTACACTTCCTTCTGGAGGTATCGTAACTGCTGTTGTTGGAACTACAGTAACACTTGATCAAGTATTCCAAGGATCTGGAACTGCTGCTGGTGCTGCATTAGCAACAGGTGGTGCTTCAGATACAACTGCAAACTCTGGTGGTTTGACTGTTCTTGGTGCAACCAATAAGACAATCCAATGGTTGTCTTCTAACGACAAGTTTAATTTCAATAAAGGTATTGAACTTGCAAATGGTGAAGGTCTCACCATTAATGGAACCTCTGTATTAACAGAGACTACAATGATGGGTAAGACCGTCATCACTGATTTGACTAATGCGGATCACACACAATTTGCTACTGCTGGTGCAGTTAAAGATTATGTTGATAATCCTGCTAATAGTCTTAGTTACTTCCTTGCTACAATGGCATAGTACCTAATATCTCAATGAGATAAATAAATCATAAGCAACTACAAAACTGACATTTAATTAAACGGAGTAAAACCAAATGGCTTCTGGAGTATACGGAAAAGAAGATGTAACAGCATCAACCTGGACTGAGGTTGTCGCTGCACCTGCATCGGGCATCAAAGTGGTAACACTTTCAGTTGCCAACCGCACTGGCAGTGCAATAAATGTGTCTGTTGCTCTTAGAGACGCAGCAGCCAATGTTACTGACGCTGACCATTTAGAGTCTGGAGTATCACTTCCAGCAAACGGTGTTCTTGAAAGGACTGGTATTGTTCTTGACACATCAAACGGGTTACATGTCTACGCTGGAGCAACAGGCATCACTGCTGTTGCCTACGGTATGGACGGTTAAGGATAACCACTAGTACACACATATAAGGAATGCAAAACAATGGCACGTAGAATTACAGAAGTAGAACAAAAACAAGCTAGTGGTGGAACTTATAAAGATCCGTATGATCAACCCTGTTTTACCACGTATGCACATGAACAGAGTGGTTCATCTGGTTACTATTCTTTCACACATAGATTAGATAAGCATAGCTTTACGTTTGGTGGTAACGATCACTATGGTATGTTTAGACCATACTCCAGTTATTCTCCAGAATTCTATGAGCAGGAGTCTGGTTCAGCTTACTTCCAAACTACTTCTACTGTTAACAGTAATAGTAACTATCCAAGTATGACATGTAACGTTGGTTACTTAGGTCACCAATACTTGAAGAGAACTGGTACTAATTCTGGATCTGGTGGTTGGATCATGCATACCAGAGGTATGAATTATCTATCATATGCATATACCTGCTGTAACCCAATTGTTAACGAGACAAAGCAAGACTGGGCATGGTTCTCTAACGATAATAACAATACTCGTACTAGAACTTATTTCGGTCCTAGATCAGCTACAATTTATCGTAATATGAGCCACCAGTCTGGTGGATCTAAAGGTTCTTGGTTGGATATCCCTTGTAAGTGGTCTCACTCATGTCTCGGTTCTTCCTGCTATAACAGGAAGCTTCAGAAGATGGTTGTCATGGAACAGAATAGTGGTAACTATACTTTCCGTCCAGTTATTTGGCATGGTGTTCCTAACCTTAGAGCAATTTCTCTTAACGAGAACATGGACTACGATGGTGCTGAACAGTATAGTGCTAGAGATAGAACTCAAAGTTCACTGAAGCTTTGGATGGATTCTGCTGACTCTGCTGGTGCAGTTGCATTTAATTCTAGTTTAGGTTATACTGAATATGCCAACTGGAGTGGTAAACCATATAACTATTCAACAGAAGACCAATATCGTTGTTCTCCTGTTCTTTGTGACAATGGTAAAGTTTTAACATTCCAGATGCTTCCTCATAGTGGAGCATGGGTTCATAGATGGAATGAAAGTGGTAGTGCTGAAGGTAGTAAGAGACATTATTCTGGTACTACATCATACGGTAGAGGTTCAGGTGAAAGATTTGGTATGAGATGGCAGGTAACCAGTGATGGTAGATACCTCTGTGCTTACTGTCCTTACTACTACTATGGTTCTGGTTGGCTAGGAGCATTCATCAGAGTTTCTGATGGTAAGTGGCTTTGGGATCAGAGTACTGATACTACTTACGGTTTCCAGATATGCCCAATCGGTAAGTCTAGTTTCTTCATGAACCACACTTACAACAGTGATGGTGGTTATGGAATGTATCATACAATGGTCAATTTGGATCAACAGTTCTCTGAAAGATCTGATGGTGATAGATTGAGTCCTCATATGTTCACAGGTGAGCAGCACTCAACTCTTGATACTGCATACTGGAGTACAACTTATCCTGTACTAATTCCTGCTATGTACGATACACATGCCTTTACTACACAAGTTGAAGGTGGACATAGTACAGTAGAAGGAGCACCAAAACAAACTGAGTTCACAACATATACCTAAACAGAACGGAGAATTAAAAGAAAATGGCATTAACATACTATCTTTGGAGAAAAGATCCTGCTGGTATTATTGATGTGGATGTGAACGAAATTGCACATCCAACTGATAGAGATACCCGTACAAACCCAGATCCAAACTATGTTGTCGTACGACAAGATTTGGATGCGGCAGTTCCACTAACAAGTTGGAAGTTGAATGCAGCAGGTAATGCGTTGGAAGACGCTCATGCTGGCAAAAGCGATGATGAAAGAGTATCCTTAGATAAAACATCATCGGAGGAAAAACTCTTTACACTCAAGAAAGAGTCTCATAGGAGAATGATCAAAGTGTCTTGCGGAGATCGTTTAAATAACCTTGCATGGAAAATTGAAAGAGCACAGGAGACCGATCTTCTTAATGGCAATAATGTTGCTATGACAGCCGTTGCTAATGAGAAAAAAGCAATCCGTGATGGAAATAATGCAAAAGAAGCTGCACTTGATGCAATTGCACCAAACGATTGGGCATCTATGGAAGCTTTTGATCCTGAGGATTATGAAGGTAAGGATACTACTCCTAAGAATACAGGCATTGCTTGATTTAATTTTGAGTAAAAGATGATTTATAAATACCCCTAGGACATACTAGGGGTATTTTTTATGGCTGAACCCACAAGTAGGACAGAACTTAAAGATTACTGTCTTAGAAAGTTAGGGTTCCCTGTACTAGAAGTCAATGTAGATGACGACCAGATAGAGGACTCAATTGATGATGCTTTACAGTATTATCGTATGCGTCATTATGATGGTGTAGAGCTTGCTTATATGAAGCATGTCTTGACCACAGATGACATGACAAGATTTCAAACTTCAGATACTGTAACAACTATAGGTACTGCTCCTAATACTACAGAATGGAAAACAAGAGATAAGTATCTTGAACTTCCTGCTGATGTTGTTGGTGTTACTAAGGTATTTGGTCTTGCTAGTAATGCTGTAAGGAATAACCTATTTGGTATTGAGTATCAGATCTTCTTGAATGACTTATATGCTGTAGGTTCTCTTGACTTCCTTAACTATTATATGGTTAAGACTTGGATGGAGACTATGGACATGGTACTTAACAATGGTGCTTTTGTTCAGTTCAGATTTAACATGAGACAGGATAGACTGTATCTTGATGTTGGTGAGGACATGATGAATGAAGATGTTCATGTTATTGTTGAATGTCATAGAGCAATAGATCCTGAAAGCTTTGGTCAAGTTTATAGTGATGTCTTTCTTAAGAAATATACTACTGCTCTTATCAAAAGACAGTGGGGGCAGAACTTAATTAAGTTCAATGGCATACAACTTCCTGGTGGAGTTAGTATGAATGGAAGAGAGATCTTTGAAGATGCTCAAAGAGAAATTACAGAGATAGAAGAAGCTTCTAGTAGCACATACGAGTTACCACCATTTGACATGATCGGATGAAAAAAGTATACTTTCCTCAACACGGTGGTGTTACCACTGAACAGAATCTTGTACAGGACTTGGTTGATGAACAAATCAAGTTGTTTGGATCTGATGTGTTTTATATTCCTAGAGTACATATTAAAGATAAATCTCTTGGAGAAGTCATACAGTCTGAATTTAGTCAGAGCTATATGATAGAAATGTTCTTAGTGAATGTTGAGGGATTTGGTGCTGGTGCAGAGTTTGTAAGTAAGTTTGGATTACGTATTACAGATGAAATACAATTTGTAGTATCAAGAAGAAGATGGGAACAGTCTGCTAATCCAGCATTGAACCTTGCTGTGGATGGTAGACCTAATGAAGGAGATCTAATCTACTTCCCATTAACAGAGGATCTGTATGAGATCAAGTATGTTGAACGGGAGAATCCTTTCTTCCAGTTAGGTAAACAGTATTTCTATCAACTAACTGCTGAGATCTACGAGCAAGGTGCTGATAAGTTTGATACAGGTATTGATGAGGTTGATGATGTTGAAAGGCAGTTTAGTAATATCACCACACTCAATCTTTCACCTTCTACTAGAGTACAGGCAACAGGAACAGTAACTGTAGATTCAAGTGGTGCTATTACTGCTGCTAATATAACCACTGCTGGTAGTGCATATAGTACACCACCTAGTGTTACTATTAATGGTGGAATAAATTCTTCTGGTGGTATTATTGAATCTACAATTATGGATAATGGTGTGGTTACACTTACTGTTGTTAATGGTGGTACTGGATATGAGTCTGATACAGCAGAACCAGACTTTCCAACTATTACAATTGAAGCTCCACCAGAACCAGTGCAGTTTGTATCAGATGAGCATGTTGTTATTGGTGGATTCACTCAACAGAGTGGAGGAAGGACATGGACTTCTAGTAATAAAACTGTTACAATTACAGCACTTGGTGGATTTGATCCTACCTTTGCTACTACTACGCAGAAGAAATATTTCTATTGGAAGTTTGAAGATAGTCGTTTAAACTATGTTTACACATACAATGGAACCAGTGCAACCACTGTTCCTGGTTTCTTTTATTATGATGAAACAAATTTAAAATATATTATTAACACTTATGAAGATACTACTACCAGTGGTGCTCAAGCAACTATGTATGATTTAGATAGTGCTACACTTGCTGAAGTTGCTGACTGGAATGGTGTTACATATACTCTTGAGGTTATGAATCGTACAGGTAATTTCTTAGATGGAGACACCATTAGAGGGGTTCAATCTAATGCCCTATATACATTAGGAGATTTCTCTACTATTGATAATCAGAGCACTGACTACGATCAGAACGCTGCTATTGAAGAAGGTGCTGATGATATTATAGATTGGGGTGAAGATAACGCCTTTGGTGAATTTGGTAATTATACAGGTAGCTTCTGATGTTAGGAACACAATTTTATAACGAAGCAGTTAGAAAGACTGTTGTTGGATTTGGTACTCTCTTCAATAATATTGAATTGAAGAAGACTGTAAATGGACAAGTACTTGAGGTTGAGAAAGTACCTCTTGCTTATGGTCCTAAACAAAAATTCTTATATAGATTACAAGGTAATCCTGTTGATGGTAAGAAGGTAGCAATTACCTTACCAAGGATTTACTTTGAGATGACTGGTATTGATTATGATGCTGCAAGAAAAACTACTGCTACTACAAAGTATAAAGCAATTGTTCCTGTTGAAGGTAGTGAAGATAATGCTAAAGCAGTAAAGACACAGTATGTACCTGTCCCATATAATATTTCATTTGAAGTTGGTATCATTGCTAAGTCGCAGGACGATGGATTACAGATACTAGAACAGATACTTCCTTTCTTTCAACCATCATTTAGTATGAGCCTTAAATTCATTCCTGATATGGATGAGGTTAAAGACGTTGCTGTTGTTTTAAACAGTGTTGATTTTGATGATGATTGGGAAGATGACTTTACAACCAGACGAAGTTTGACTTATACTATGCAGTTTACTGCTAAGACTTGGATCTACGGTCCATACACCAAGGCAGATGTTATTCGTAAGTCTCGTATCATTCAAACTATTGGTGATAAAGCAGTTAATAAACGTCATGCCGAATTAACTTATTCACCCAAAGCAAAGACTGATATTAATCAGGATGGACAAGTTACTGCTGCTGATGATGCATTAGTAACTTCTACAGATGACTTTGGATTTAACGAAGGATTTGAATTCTTATGAGTAGTCTAGAAGAAAATATGCAGGAACTTCTTGATGTTGAAGTTTCTGATGTACCCGAAGGTGGTGATGCTAAACGCAAGGATCAACTCAAAGATGTCTCAGAGGACAGGGACAAGGACTATGTGTATACTAGAGCAGAACTCTATAGACTCATAGATCAAGGTCAGGAGGCGGTTCAGGGGGCGTTAGAGGTCGCACAGGAGTCAGGGCATCCAAGAGCATATGAAGTTGCTACAAACGCCATGAAGCAGGTAGCAGACATGACTGATAAACTCATGGATCTACAGAAGAAAGTTAAGGATCTTGATGAAGAGAAGAAAGGTCCAAGTAAGGTTACAAACAATGCTATGTTCGTAGGTTCTACAGCAGAGCTTCAGAAAATGTTAAAACAAATGGGGGGCGGTAAACGCTAAATTTTATGACTACAAATTATGGTGGTGATCATTGGGAATATATAAATCCATTCCCGTACATCTACAAAAGTAGATTTGATTTTGAATTTGATACATTTAAAGATAAAGTAGATGCTCATCTTACAGAGTCAAAAAAAGTTACTGATAAACAAAATCTCATAACACCTGAAAAAAATGGTGGTATAACTAGTGTTGTTTTACATAGAAAACCAGATAATATATACCCACATAAGTGGTCAGAATTTGGATTAGAATTTGATGGATTTCTTAATGATTCTCTAAAAACTATATGGGATGAAAGATTTTACGATCAAGGACTTGCAAAATATATTGAAAGATCATGGATTAATGTTCATTACAAAGATGGTTATACAGAAGAACATCTCCATCATGGTGTTGACGTTGCTTGTGTTTGTTATTTAAAAGTTCCTGATAATTCTGGTGGTCTTCAAATAAAAAATCCTTTATCAGCATACGATACATCCGAACCTAAAGTAGACACTTATTATTATGAGGGAAAGGATTGGGTTACCATTGATGTAAAAACCAATGATGTTATCTTTTTTCCAGGTTGGTTGTTGCATAGAACAGAACCAAATAAGGTTGACGAGGGAAGATATGTCATGTCTCTCAATGTGCGACATATGAATTAATTGACAAACCCTGACATTTCTGTTATAGTACTTGACAGTATCGTTATAATTAGATTGTAATGGCATGAACACTATGAGATTAAACGAAGGAGACGTAGCCCGTCTCATCACTGCTTGTAACACATACAAGGAACAAACTGGTTCTGAGTATATGTGGGATGAGTACACTCATCTTATAGAAAAATTGGAGAGATTATGTGAACAAGGACACTGTGCGATCACACATGAGTGAACTTACAGAAGAACAACTCAATGTAAGAGAACGAGCATTATTAATACTACTTAAAGAATTTGGTAGTGTGAAAAATAACAAAGCAATTTATGCTTGTGCTGAAGAGTGGTGTAGTAAACAGGTAAACACCAACGGTCTCGTTTCTTACTACAAAGCTTATTACAACCAGCATGGACAAACATGACATACCAGTATTAGGTAATTTCTATACTAAAGCAGAAGTAGATCAGATGATCGCTGATGCATTAGCAGAAGCAAGACGCATAGATGAAGAGTCAATGCGTAAGCACAATCGTGATGCAACTATCATATCAATGATACTTGGATTTACAGCACTAGCACTATTTGTAGATGGATTACTTCGCATACTTGGTATCATTCCACCATTCGCAGGTCTTGATGTTAATGTCTTGGATGCTATCGCAGAAAAGACTAAGGTAATTGTAGAACAGGACATAGCAAACAATGATATCATTCGCTTTATTAAAGATCAACTCTAAATAAAGTATGGCAATACTTTTTATAGCAACTTGGATAATATTATTAATACTTGCTGTACGTTTAATCTCAACAGGTTGGAGTGCTGCGTCAGATCTTGGTGCAGGTAATTTTGTTGAGAGTAGCAGAACAGTAACAAGACCACCTCATCCAGAGATGATGGAGGTTCAACCTGGTGATGAATTGATGGTTGTTAAGTTTACACCTGATGAAGAGTTTACTGATAAGGTAGTAGATGGATTGTTACAGAAATCATTACAAGAAAGAATAGAAGAATTAGATGATGATGATGACGATGATGGTGGAGCTCTAGTTCCAGTAGTAAAATGATAGTAGTTAACGGAGAAAATATAAGGTTATTTTCAATCATGATGTTAGCGATTGTGTGGGTATTCATACTCAATCTCCCTACAGAGGATTGATAAGATATAATTATAGATGTAGTATGGGATTGAAAGAATCATGCCCCTAACGCAACAGAGACATTACATAGTCGGTTATCACGACTTAGCACAAAAGAAATACGAGATATGCGAGTATGCCATGAGTGCATATGAAGCAATAGAACATTGTAAAGAGGATGTATCCTGTCTAAAGGATCATCCTCATTTTGTTGACTACTGCAATAACGAAGAGGTTGATAACATCTCTCGTCTTATGGCATCTGGCATCCCAATGGGACGTTAATCATGAAGCACGAAATAATGTGGTGGATGAGCCGACTCACCATCATGGGAACTTCTTTAAGTTTGTCGTTCTGGTTAGCAGCACAAGCATACGCATAATAAATAGTATCAACAACTGAATACTATATGCTATCTACACAATACCGCTTGAGGATGACAGCAATCTGTAAAGATATAGGTGCTGGAGTTGAAGTTAGTCTAGATGATATGATCTGGGCAGAAAAATTAGCAAAGGCAAACACTGCTGCTAGAGGTATGTTGAATACGGCGAGAAGAGTAAGTAATGGAGATACTGATTCTTTTCTGAATAGTTTGAATTTAGGCGACCCCGATTCAAACAATCATCGTAGGGGTTTTGGAGATCCACAAGATGTGGTAGACTGGTTCCATCAAGAACGATCTGATGATTGGAGGCAACGAGATTGAGTGATATAGTATGGTCTATAAATATTATGCTTGCTATATTATTAGTATTAGTAGGCATCTCAATTTATTGGATTTTTAAGTACGATGAATGGTATCCTAACGACATTGCTAGTCATGTCTCCTCTGAACATAAATCAGATGATTCAACAGATACGCAATCACCAATCAGAGATGAATAGAGAACCTGTTGAACAGATGCTAAATAATATACTGATGGATTATACAGATGGGAGCGATGATACCGCCAAGCAGGAAGTCTTGCTACAACTTCCGAGTGACAAAGATTAACCGTGTTGTTGACGGCGATACTATTGATGTCACCATTGATCTTGGGTTTGACTTATACAAGAAAGAAAGAGTTAGAATTGCAGGAGTTGATACGCCTGAGAAGAGAACAAGAGATAAGGAAGAGAAAGCTTTAGGTCTTGATGCTACTGCATGGATGAAGGAAAAACTAGAAGGAGCAATCAAAGGAGACGATGAACTCACTATTAGAACTGAACTTAAGGGTGGCGTTGGGAAGTATGGTAGGCTTCTTGGTTGGCTCTATGTTGGTGATGATGAGTTTTCATTAAATCAACAGATGATTACCGAAGGATATGCTTGGGCATATGATGGTGGTACTAAACAAAAGAATTTTGAAGACCTACGTGCAGTAAGGAGATCACACGGAACTTTATAATATGATTAAAATATATGATGATCTTTTAAGTCCCAGAGAATACAGGGAAATAAAAAATACATTTTTAACTAATAAAAATGCACTACCTTGGTATTGGAGTGAGGTTGTGGAGGAAAATGATTTGGAAGTTGATCAACTTGATAATTATCAACTAACACATATGTGTTACAATAATTGTACTCCTAACCTTGAAAAAGGTAGTGGATATGTAGCAGTTAATCCAATCATAAATCATCCAGATTTAAATATTAGATCTTTGATAAGAATCAAAGCAAATTTAAATGTAAGAACTCCAAAAATTATGAGACATGGATTTCATGTAGATGTTCCGTGGAATTGTATGACTGGAATTTATTATGTTAATAGTAATGATGGATATACAGAGTTTAAAGATGGTACTAAAGTTGAAAGTGTTGCAAATCGTATGGTAACTTTTCCAACTCAAACACTACATAGTGGTACATCATGCACCAATCAAAGAAGAAGAGTTGCAATAAACTTTGTTTATTTTGCAGCAGAAAGAATACCAGAAGCAGAGTTAGGACAATATGGTAGCGAAAACTGAAGTATACCTTGGTAACCCCAACCTGAAAAAGGCTGGTACTGAGATACAATTTACAAAGAAACAAATTAATGAATGGATCAAGTGTAAACAAGATCCATTATATTTTGCATGTAATTATATGCAAATCATTAACTTGGATGAAGGTCTTGTGCCATTTAAGATGTATGATTTCCAAAAGGAAATCTTAATGGACTTCCACAATCATAGGTTTAACATTGCAAAGCTTCCTCGTCAGACTGGTAAGTCAACCACTGTGGTTGCATACCTACTTCACTATGCTATCTTTAATGATAGTGTTAACATTGGAATACTTGCTAACAAGGCATCTACTGCTAGAGAGCTCTTAGGTAGACTTCAACTAGCATATGAGAACTTACCTAAGTGGATGCAGCATGGTATCTTAGTATGGAACAAAGGTAATGTTGAACTTGAGAACGGATCAAAGATCCTTGCTGCTTCTACGTCTGCTAGTGCTGTTCGTGGTATGTCATTCAACATTCTATTCCTTGATGAGTTTGCATTCGTTCCTAACCATGTAGCAGAACAGTTCTTTGCTTCTGTGTATCCTACTATTACTTCTGGTAAGTCAACCAAAGTTATAATCATATCTACACCTAATGGTATGAACCACTTCTATAAGATGTGGGAAGATGCTAGGAATGGCAAAAATGATTACACTACTAATGAAGTACACTGGTCTCAAGTACCAGGCAGAGATGCCAAGTGGAAAGAAGAGACATTAAAGAACACATCCAAGAGACAGTTTGCACAGGAGTTTGAATGCGACTTCCTTGGATCTGCTGATACTCTTATCTCTCCATCTAAACTACAAGCTATTCCATTTGAAGATCCTATTACAAGCAATGCTGGACTTGACGTATATAAAAGAAGCGAAGAAGGTCACGAATATATTATCACTGTGGACGTTGCCAGAGGAATTGGTGGTGACTACAGTGCTTTTGTCGTGTTTGATATCACCACGTTACCGTATCAAATTGTTGCCAAGTACAGAAATAATGAAATCAAACCTGTGCTGTTTCCATCGGTAATTCATTCCGTAGCTAAAGAGTATCGGTTCCCATATATCTTGGTTGAGGTAAATGATATTGGTGATAGTATAGGTGCTACATTAAATTATGATCTAGAATATCCTAACGTATTAATGTGTGCTATGAGAGGTAGAGCAGGTCAAGTAGTAGGTCAAGGGTTCTCTGGAAACAAAACTCAATTGGGTGTGAAGATGAGCATCACAGTTAAGAAACAAGGTTGTGCAAACTTGAAAGCAATCATAGAAGAGGATAAATTAACCTTTAAAGATTTTGATATATTAAGAGAGCTTACAACATTCATTCAACGAAAACAATGTTGGGAAGCGGATGATGGGTATCATGATGACCTTGTGATGTGCTTGGTGCTATTCTCTTGGTTAGTAATGCAAGAGTATTTTAAAGAGATGACAGACCAAGATGTCAGAAGAAGAATTTATGAAGAGCAGAGAGATCAGATAGAACAGGACATGGCTCCATTTGGATTTGTTGATGATGGATTGGGTGAGGACACATTCTTAGATGAGAATGGAGATCTTTGGGCTTATGGAGATACACAAGAAACAGCTGCATACATGTGGAACTTCTAGGGGTATTCAAATACCCCCTAAGAGTTATTGTCTTCTTGACTTACTGGAAATTCTAAATACTTACAGATAAATTGGATTATCAGAGGAGTTAAAACATGGCAAGTCAAGTCTCGCCTGGTGTAGTTCTTAGAGAACGTGACCTAACGAATACTACTATAGTAGGAAATTCAGCATTAACAGCTGCGTTTGCGTCATCTTTTCAGAAAGGACCAATCGGACAAATTACATCCGTAACCAGTCAAAAGCAATTCGCTGGTATATTTGGTACACCCAACGATTCAAACGCTGAAGATTGGTTGGTAGCAAATGAGTTTTTAGGATATGGTGGTCAACTTGCCGTAGTTCGTGCTGAAACAGGAGTTCTCAATTCTACCTCAGATGGTAGCGGAGTTCTTATTAAGAATGATACTGACTGGGTATCTGGTGTTGGAACATCAGAAGTTATTGCTGCACGTAGTGCTGGTACATGGGGTAACTCACTTCAAGTGGTTGCCGTAGACCGTGGTGCTGATCAACTTCTTACACTTGCTTCTGCTCCAGCTACAACAACATTAGGAACTGCATTCACAACAACTGCTGGTAAAGCAGGTAGGATTTATTCTTGGGATGCTACTAATAGTGAGTTAGCAATTATACTTGACAACCCATCCTCATTAATCGTTCCAGGAGATAACTTTGACGAGCCAGGAGACGGTGTTGCACAGACAGTAACTGCTGGAGCTTACAATGGTCTTGGTAGTCAGAATGGTACACATCAAGGAGATGTTACAGGTGGAGATGGTAGTGGACTAAGACTTCAAGTTATTATTGATGTAAATGGTTTAGTTAGTTCAACAACTATTGTTAATGGTGGTACAGGTTATGGTGCTGGAAATACAGTAACAGTTGCTGCTGCTGATCTTGGTACAGGTGCTACTGCTGACCTAACGGTTACAGTTAATACAGTTTCAAACGATAACATTTCTATTAGTTCTGTCAAAGACTGGTATACAAATACTTCAATTGGTACAACTGGATTAAAACTTGCTGCAATTGGTCCTCGTCCTGGTACTTCTGAGTATGCTTCTTCACGTGGTATTTCTTATGACGAAGTTCACCTTGCTGTTATTGACACAACTGGAGATATTTCTGGTGCTGCTAATACAGTTCTAGAAAGATTCACATATCTCTCCAAACTATCTGATGGTAAGAGTTCAGAAGGCTCTGCTACTTATTACGCAGATGTTGTAAATCTTGAGTCACAATACATCTTCCACGGTGCTGCTTTTGGAAATACAATTGAACCAGTAAGCGGTGGTGGTGGTAAAGTACTTGGTGTTGCATCATCAACACTTGCATCTGGAGATAAGTTCCTTCTTCTTGCAGATCATTTAGAATCATTATCTGGTGGTACTGATGACTATTCATACACTGCTGGTGAAGTAAATTCTGCTTATGATTTATTCCAAGATACAGAAGAAACAGAAGTTGACTTTGTTCTTATGGGTGGATCATTTGGTAGTGAAACAGATACACTTTCTAAGGCACAGAAAGTAACAGCAATTGCTGCTGCTAGAAAGGATGCTATTGCATTCGTTTCTCCTTATAAAGGTAATCAAATTGGAACAGGTGGTTCTGCTCTTTCTGCTGTACAGCAAAGAACTAATACACTTAACTTCTTCACTGCTGTAACTTCAACATCATATGCTGTTCTTGACAGTGGTTACAAGTACATGTATGACAGATTCAATGATAAGTATCGTTGGGTTGCTACTAACGGTGACGTTGCTGGTTTATGTGTAAACACATCATCAACTACAGCAGACTGGATTTCACCTGCTGGACTATCACGTGGTGGTCTTCGTAATGTTGTTAAGTTGGCATACAATCCCAACAAGGCAGATAGAGATGAACTGTATCAGGCAAGAATTAATCCAATAGTTACTTTCCCTGGAAGTGGTTCTGTACTATTTGGAGACAAGACTGCTCTTGCTTCTCCATCCGCATTTGATCGTATTAATGTTCGCCGTCTCTTCCTCAATATTGAGAAGAGAGTTGAAGCTCTTGGTAAAGGAGTTCTCTTTGAAATTAATGATGAAACAACTCGTTCTGGATTCCTTGCAACAATTAATTCTTATCTTAATGAGATCGTTGCAAAACAAGGTATCACTGATTTCTTGGTTGTTTGCGATAGCACAAACAACACAGCAGATATTGTTGACCGTAACGAATTCGTTGCGGAACTCTTCATCAAACCTGCTCGTTCTATCAACTACGTAACAGTGACATTTACTGCAACGAGAACTGGTGTCTCGTTTGCTGAAGTCATCGGACGCTAACTTTGTTAAATATATAAGAAGAGGTAATTTAAAACAATGGCAGTCACAAGTAAAGTTTCAACTTTCCTAACCAAGGTAAGTCAGGGTGTAAGACCCAATATGTTCCAAGTGGATATCAATTTCCCTGAGGGTGACCTTGGTGATGCTGATAAAGAACTTGCTTCATTCATGTGCAAATCAGCTAATCTTCCTTCATCTAACGTAGGTGTTATTGAAGTTCCATTCAGAGGAAGATCAGTTAAGATTGCTGGAGACAGAACATTTGATAACTGGTCAGCAACATTCATCAATGATAAGGACATGAGAACACGTTCTTATTTTGAGAAGTGGTTGAATGAAATCAATTCACATGAAAACAATACATCTGGTCTAGTCAATCCAGCAGACTATGGTCGTACAATTGTTGTAAGACAATTAGAAAAAGATGAAAGTGCTGGTGGAGAAGAGTTGAGAGCATACAAGTTATGGTATGCATTCCCAACTAGTGCTTCTGCAATTGACCTTGCTTATGACAGCAATGATCAGATTGAAGAATTCACTATTGAGTTCCAATATTCTTACTGGACAGTTGGAGATACTGAAGCTCCTTCTGGAAGAAGCGGAATCGCCATCCCCTAAATAAGAATAGGAAATCAATTGAGTTAATTAATAATGGGTCAACTATTTGGTTTCCAAATTAACCGCAAAGACGAGAAGAAAGGTCAATCACCTGTTCCACCTCTTGCAGATGAACCAGTATCTATTGCAGCTGGCGGTTACTTTGGAACATACGTAGATACAGATGCCACCGCAAGGAATGAGTACGAGCTAATCCGTAGATATAGGGATATGGCTCTTCATCCTGAGGTGGATTCTGCTGTTGACGAGATTGTGAATGAGTTTGTTGTTTCAGACAACAACGATAGTTGTGTTGACATCAATCTTGAAAATCTAGATATCGGTATGGGTATCAAGAAAAAAGTTAGGGATGAGTTTGATTATATAAAAAGACTTCTTAATTTTGACAACAGAGCACATGAAATTATTCGTTCGTGGTATATTGACGGACGGATTTTTTATCATAAAGTAATAGATTTAGATGATCCCAAGAAAGGTATTCTTGAATTGCGTTATGTTGATGCAATCAAGATGCGTAAGGTCAGACAAAAATTAGGAAAGCTTGGTAGTCCACCAGATGCTTCCTTAGCAAAGTCAGTGCAAGGAACTGCACTTGAAATGGAATGGGGTAATTACGTTGATTATTATTTGTACAACCCAAGAGGATACTTAAGGGGTGGTGCAATGGGACCAGTGGGAGATATGTCTAACTCCCAAGGTATCAAAATGGCTGTAGATTCAGTAGCATTTTGTTCAAGTGGTCTACAAGATTTAAACAAACGGATGCACTTGAGCTTTATGCACAAGGCAATCAAGTCACTCAATCAACTTAGAATGATTGAAGATGCTCTTGTCATCTATAGATTATCACGTGCTCCTGAACGTAGAATATTTTACATTGATGTAGGTAACTTACCTAAGATCAAAGCAGAACAATATCTTCGTGATGTCATGGCGAGGTATCGTAACAAGTTAGTTTACGATGCTAGTACTGGTGAGATTCGTGATGATAAAAAGCACATGAGTATGCTTGAGGATTTTTGGTTGCCTCGTAGAGAGGGTGGTCGTGGAACTGAGATCACCACCTTGCCTGGTGGACAGAATCTAGGAGAGCT